>Ga0157364_1000969_pt1 | contig 22826 bp, 13 predicted proteins | sample AttsexASBM2_FD_111476 | JGI IMG/M metagenome (GOLD analysis project Ga0157364, IMG submission 111476) | Fungus gardens microbial communities from leaf cutter ant in Ribeirão Preto, State of São Paulo, Brazil - Atta sexdens ASBM2 | ecosystem: Host-associated > Fungi > Mycelium > Unclassified ...
AGTTAATATGTTAGATTAATGCAAAAAATTTGTAATTTTTCCGTTAAATTTATTCAATTAAAAAATTCAGAGCTTTTTTAAAAAGTAATTGAAAAGGTTTTTAAATAAATAAAAAATTTTTTATTAAAAGTAATATAGATTGTTTAAAAAGTTTCTGAATAAATAAAAATATTTTTATTGGAAACTAGTGCATTGAAATCAATGTTGCTAGTGGCAATTTCGCTATATTTTTTTACTGAAATTCTTTTAAACTTCATTTGACAGACAGCTTTTGCACTAATGTAATATTTCTCAGTTCCTCCTTTCGAGTTTGTCAATTAGCATTAATGCGCGAAGCGTTAACTTTCTCTCTGAGATTAGACGCGAGTGTTAGGGACACGAATATTTTCATACCCATTTTTTCATCGCTTCGCAAATTCTTATTATAAAAAAAAGAGCGAACAAGTCGTATCTTTGTGAGAAACATAATTCCTTGATAATATTTAATACAATGAGATGTTGCGCAACAACGCTAATAATCATACGTTATCCGCAATTTTGATGCTTCTACGTGAAAACAAGCTCAAAGGGGGTGATGATTGACGATAACGAGAAAATTATCCGATTAATATGTATAGTTCGTGTTAACAAGAATAGCTTAATATATCGGAAGGAATAATGCATTTGATAATAGAAAGGGAAAATTTTAAAAAATTTATCAATCGTTGAAAAATACGTAAACTTGCCAATCAAGAAATTATTTTTGATAAAATTCGTTATATTTTTGGTAAAATATTAAAATATATTACAATGAAGTACGTATTTCCTCTCGCCAGAGGTGATTCTTTGGGATTAAAATACGTCTATTAGATGCATCCTAAGAGAGCCATTTATTCTGTATTCCTTTAATAGAGATTAAAAAAACCAACGTTTATGTACATTGTAATATCATTAAATTCTCAACAGTGTGCAAATATATGTATATCATACAACAACATATATTTGCATATCAAGCATATCATTATGCTTATTAAAAAGTCGTTTATGATAATTTGTAATTATAATATTTGTAAAATTTTTTAATGGTCACAAAATTATCTTTTAATTTTAAAATAAACTATCGGTTTCGAGCAGCGTAAGTTTGCTTATATAGGTAATGAATGGAGCTATCACGGTATTGGTTATGCATCATACATATACATAATATACAAGTATCTTCATTGTTTCAGGAATGGTCGTGAATGGTTTTGTAAATGTCGTCATAACGACGATAGAAAGGAGATTTGGATTAAAATCGTCGGAGACTGGCTTGATAGCGGGTGGATACGATATAGCTAGTTTTCTTCTTCTCATACCAGTAAGCTATCTTGGCGGCCGTGCGAAAGCATCGAAACCAAGGTACGCATATGTATACCGTGTTGCGCCATTACCTTACACATTAATATTAATACCAATATCGGTTTTATACGAGGACTCTCATAAATATTAATCTTAACGCCAGTTCGTTCGACACTGTCGATGTTAATCCCCGTCGCGTTTCTTTGCTACGGCACCGTCTCGGAACCCTCGCCCTTGTAATCGACAATCGATAACCTTTCTGAAGATTTTAAATCTTAGGTAGAAATATTGAGTTTGACGTTTTGACGTTCCTAAAAAATTATTTTATCCAATTAAAAAAAAAAGAATTATAAGCTAGCACTTGCCGAAACAATACGCACTGAGCGATGGTCCTTCTTATTCAGATCCAATGTATCCTTGAAAGTATAAAAATCTAGAATTAATTTTGCAGTGATTAATTTATTTCCTATTTCAATCAGATGTTCTGGAATGTCGTAGGTATATCGGCATAGGAGTTCTAGTCTTAGGTATAGGTAGCCTGCTGTTTGCATCTCCGCATTATCTTGCCGGACCGTATAGAGGGGGTCAGCAAACAGACAACATATGCCAAAGTGTCACTAATATATCGAGCCATTCGGTAAGCTAGTAAATTAATTACTATAGAATATAAAATTAAAATTCTTCATTTACATATCCGGTTTACTTTATCACAACGTGACAAGTTTAATCGAAACAGTGGCTTGTCCCGTAACACCTTTTAATAACAACACGGTTATATTGCAACGTACACACGTTAAATTCTCTCGTTAGACTCCTAAACGAAATTTACATCACAATCGATAATAAACACAATGCATAATTCAATGCGTGCGTGACTAATCGAAACTTGTTTGTAATACCGTGCTTTTCTCGATTTCCCACTTCTATTTACGTAGTTTGCCTAGTGAACCGGCGACGCCAGATTTATCATTATTTCGGCCACTCAGATATCCTGCACGGATCAATCTACCGTTCAAGCGGACCTAGAGCCTTACAGTGGCGTGTACTTAACCATATTTCTGGTAGCTCAGCTGTTGCATGGCGCCGGTGCGGCACCCTTTTATACGCTCGGGGTTACATATTTAGACGAAAATGTTTCGAAGAAGATGTCTTCGGTATATTTAGGTAAGATCCGTATAAGCAGCACAAATATATCAATTTTTTTCTCAATCGATATTAATAAAACAAAAAAATGTATTGTGTGTTAGGTGTTTATTATACTATGGCTATAATAGGACCCGCGCTAGGCTATGTTGTCGGTGGCGAACTACTGAAAATTTACACAGACTTTCTCACAGTGGACTCCTCAACGTAAGTATTTAAATATTTAAATAGATTGATTTTTCCAAACGCGCGCGGCTGTTTCCTGTTATTTTTAAAAAATAAATCAGACATCTTTATTTCCGCGCGGAAAGACAATGAAACAGGAGTGATGGATATTTTATTTGTAATGCATAGTACGGTGTGCGCCGAACGAAGAAAGGGAGAAACGTGCAACGGTGGTGGCATCGGAATTCGTCTCTTTCCGTTGTCAGGCTAAACGCATTTTCCCCTTTTTTTCCCTGATAACATGCGGGAACGTTTAGTCGCGCGTCAGCGGCAACTTTATTAAATTCTCGCGAGGATTTATCGGTCGTTCGCATCTATCTCTCCGACGGAATATACACGAGGACATGTATTGTGGGTGTATACGGACACGAAAACGCGTGTGTCAACGCGCGGTTTCGAACGGAATAACTCGCCGATCTGATGGTATGCAAATGTGCATATTCGTCATTTCGCCACTAGTGTTCGGATGATGTGCGTATATTGGTCGTTTGTATGGAATTCGATATTAATAGTAAAATGATCTCCCAGTAATAAAGCGTCGATTAAATAAAGCAAGGGTGAGCGTGCAACCGAACGCTCTGATCCGATTAGCTAATTTTCGAAAATAATTATCAAAACGATGGTAGCGGTTTGGTTGTATTGTCACATATTCGATATTTCCTCTTCCAAAAAAAAAAAAAGAAACATATATTTAGCCAAGAGGTATGAAAACACAAAGAGACACTGCTCCTTTAATGCACCGTTGCCGTTAAAAATATTCCCCAAGATCATTAGAGCGTATAATAGGCCGAGATTAATAGTGCGTGTAACTCTACTGATATACAGTATATCCCATGGGGAAAATGTCAAGTGGCGAACCAGTGTTTGACGATGTGACACGCCGATATTACCCTTCAAAATTGTTGGCTCATCCCCCCAGCACTTAGGACACAATCAAGTTCCATTTGTCTCCCCGTGAGCCCTCTCCCAACTACGCACCCTTTCATCGACCGTTGAGTCATTCTGTACCGCGTGAGAATCAAATTAATCGTTAGGCGAGAAAACTTTTTTTTTCACATATTTTTTTCGTACTCACATGCATATATCTAAAAATCTTATATACATGAAATAGGAACGAGACATAAATCGCGATGCGTCTCTATAATCGCACTGCTGCGGTTACAATTACATCCTTTCTCTTTTACGAGAAACGAGATTCTTCAAGAAAAAAGACAAATGTAAGGTGAAATTATTCGTGTAATAGGTGCCTCTCTTCTATTCCTCCACGTGAGAGTCGGTCGTGCATGCGCCGCGTTTAATTTCGCAGGTAAATGAAAAGTTTCGCCGGAGATGCAGCAGCGGCAGCAGCAGATGTAGCTGGCCTCGAGCCGGTTGAAACGAATGACTTCTCTACGTGCACTTTTCCGCTTTCTCACTTTCAAGTTCCTTCCTGTAATAAGTTACATTATAGCTTCCCTCGCGTGCCGTTTCTTTAGTAATAGTTTCCGACCGTTATACAAATTATTCCTTTTCTTAGATCAAGTATCGATTCTACCATATCAGGCATTCCATTCACTATCGTATTTATCGTATTCATTATCTTTGAGAAAATTAGCATTGTTATCAATATATTTCCATAATTTCACTGGATCAAGTGAAATACTCAATAAACATTCGCAATTAATATTTATCAAAATATTTAACAGCAATCCTTTATGTTATTAATATTTATGAGAATAATATATGATTTCTTTTTTTCACTTTAATTATATAAAATATGTCATTCTAGAAACTATAGTATACTCAATGAAGAAATTCTTTTCCATCTGTTAAAAAGATGGTCTTTTTTCATTATATTTTTTTATTAATCGACAATTATACATTCTTACAATTATATATTTTCCATATATTGAAAATTTTAGCAAAATTACTTTTATTCAGTTAAATAATCATGTCATTAATGTCGAAGCCATGCAAAAGGAACGTTCACTGCATCTCGTACTGGTGATTAATCAAAGAAGTTACGAGAAACTTTGTCAATCGAGAATTTCTAATTACCCGAAATTAGGATTGCCAAATTAGACAAAAAGTTAAATGAGAATATGTAAGTACTTTACAAATGCGCTCGGAGTAATCCTTTAGATCAGATCTTTTTCCGACGAAGAAAAATCGGTCAGATATTTTTTTTCATTCAACCGAGATAAAAATGAAAGAAATTAATCGGTGTTCTAGTTTCGTTCAACTTACATCCATTAAAGGAAACTTGAAATAGAATCCTGAGAATATCCTATATGGAATAAATTCTAAATATATTTCCAAAGGCATATGTTTCATTGAAAATCTATTGCATCCTAAAACCATTGAATTTTAGGATTGGGTTAACTTCTGATAGTAATGTCTGGGTTGGTGCATGGTGGATCGGTTTTTTGGCAGCTGCTGTCATATGCTTCGTCATCGCGATACCAGTTTTGGCATTTCCGGCAGTTTTACCCGGTACGATCTTTTCTATGTTTTTAGATGGAATAATAATAATTAAATAAACTTGAAGATATATATATATATATATTAAATGAATATTTAGTAAACTGAATTCTAAAAAGATGAATAATTTGAATAGGATCGGAGGAATTAGCCAAGGATAGGGTGTCAGAAGCGCACGAGAAATCGACTCGATCTTCTACCGCGGCAACGGGAGAAGCGTTTTCCAAGATACGAGAACTGCCACGTGCTATGACCGAATTACTTGGAAATCCGGCATTTTTTATGCTGAACTTGGCAGGTGCCAGTGAAGGGTTGCTCATCGCTGGATTTGCTGCTTTTCTACCGAAATTGATTGAAAATCAATTCAGCGTCAGTGCCAGTTCGGCCGCGTTGCTGATGGGTGAATAATGTCACAATTCAATTAATCTATCATAATATAGCATGAATTCCGATAAGCATCGTTGTATAAAATCATTTTCACAAAGTTTCGGAAATGATTCGATATAAAAGAAAGTAATGCAAACCACAAAGAACCGCAAAGAAAATTTTAACAAATATTAATTGATGACATATTAATTAATTGTCGCTATAATTTATATTACAAAAATAATGTTTTCTTATTTTTAGGATTGGTGACTGTACCAGCCGGAGGCGGCGGTACATTTCTCGGTGGTTACCTGATAAAACGCTTCAATTTGCCCTGCTCTGGCATTTTAAAATTTTGTTTACTGGCTACAGCCGCCTGCATCGCTTTCACGCTGTGTTTCGCTTTAAATTGCCCGAACTTGGATTTCGCTGGATTGACTGTCCCCTATCAAAACATCACGAGGTTTGTACTATCAATGAATTTAAAATAGCAACGAAGTAAATCATTAATGATTCATTCGATTACGTTTACTTATTTTATTATTAAAAATGAGACTTTTTGTTATAGAAGGATCGCGTTGTCACTTGAAAACACCTGCAACAATGGCTGCGGATGTTCTAGATCGCAATTTAACCCTATATGCGGCGTGGATGGAGTCACGTACTATTCACCCTGTCACGCCGGATGTTATCGGGAAACACCGATAAACAATGTCAAAGTATATTCCCCGGTGTATTTCTAAAATAGCGTTTCGTTTTTAGACAGCAAATAAATGTCACGCGCGACTGTCTTTCTAGATATACTCGGATTGCAGCTGCATACATGCACCAGCGATGAATTTGACAAGCGAAGATACCGGCGACGTCGTCCAGTACCAGGCGGTCAATACCACCTGCGGAAGTTCATGCTCGTATTTATGGCTGTTCATCGTCCTGGCATTTTGTAATATGTTCATGACATTCCTGTGCACAATGCCAGCGCTCTCGTCCACCCTGAGAGTCGTGCGCGACGATCAACGATCATTCGCTTTAGGCATTCAGTGGATCAAAGTTCGGATTTTAGGGACTATACCGGCACCAATGGTATTCGGTGCTCTTATAGACGATACCTGTATCTTGTGGAACGAAACGTGCGACGACAGAGGAGCGTGCCTCGTATACGATAACTACTACATGAGCAGGTTGGTAATTTATATGGTGATTCCTTGACATAATTCGCAGATTAATTCTCACAGGTAAGAATGAGTTTGTTACAAACATATTTTTCACAGGTATATGTTAGCGCTGGCATTCATCGGAAAAGCGGCTTCGCTTCTTTTCTTCTTTTTGGCATGGTGGACGTACGTTCCACCCAGCACGAGAGGCATCGATCAGAATTCTCGGCAGCAAACGACGGCTACTTTAATGCTAAGTGACACATCTCAAGAAGTTGAAATAGTACCGGCTACGATAGCGTAATCTCGGATTATTTTATTTTTCTTATTTAGAAAGTTATTCTTTTAGAACGGTTATTTTATAGAAATGGTAGAAATACCAGCGGATTATATACGGTTAGACAAATGTCCAACATTTCTCTTTTGAGATCCATTTGGTGAGATCCATTCTGAGAAACAGGACAATTCACGTTAAATGAGAATATCAACGCAAACACATAAACAGATATCAAGATAGGATAAATGCGTATATGTCGATATACAATGTGAACAAAAGTTGTCATAAAACTCCTTTTTGCACGTTAGAAAGATAAGTTTTTGATACCCCTACAATCGAATGTAGTTAGAAAAACTATAGATTCGGAAATCAAATCAGGGGATGTAAAAAACATATCCAGATAGTTGTGCCAAAGAGCCTATAATATGCAAAGCATTTTCTTTATATAATAGACTTATAATGACATTATAAGTCTTAGGTCCGAGTCCAACGTTACTTTGACTTTAAGTGGAGCTTAAAAATATCTCTTTCTTTTTTGAAAGCATAGAGAGATAGAAAAAATAAAATTTAAGTCTCGCTTAAAATTAAAGTAAAGGTAGTGCAATCGGACTTTAATTAAATCTATAAACACGGGCCAAATATCCCATTTGCGCAACTCGATACAATTTCCCCTAATGTAAACTTTTATAATCCTACATTCGCTGTCAATTAAAGATTAATTAACTGTATTCCCTACAATGATAAATATCGATAGTTCTTTATACCCAAAATGTGACTTACATAAATTTTGACGATGGTTTTGCCATGTATCAACCTTGGTGGTTATCGTATACTATATTATCGATTTGATATTACACTTTCTGCGCCGTTTTTCGCTATAATTATTTTTATTAAACGAAAAACGCCAGTATGCCTAGAGCACGTATTTATATATGTCATCAATAAAAAGCTGAGATATATTACAAATCTTTGTCTCTCTCAATATGAGATTTTCCATTTTTTTCTGTACAATATATTTTGATAAGCAAATCTTGTAAATTTGTTTAAAAATATTATTGATTTATATTAAAACTTAAAGCATATTTTAGAAATTATTAATGTTTTTGCATTCTATTAGAAATAAAATAGATATTAACAATTGATAAATCAGGAAACGATTTTGACAGACGTCGCTCAAGACTTTTACGCAATTAATGATTGTTGATAAAGTCGTTAATTATATCTGGAGCTTTTTAAAAAACTTTTAATCATGATATGTTATTTTAATGAAATAAAAAATGTATGTCAAAATAGAAATGTATCTTTTATAAATTCATAAATGTACATTAAAAAAAAAACACTTCCTTGAAAAAATTAGTTATTATATATCTAAGTATAAGAATATTGTTGAAATAGTAAAAGACACAATATTTAAAATGTTTTATTTATTATTTCAATAATATTCATATTGGCAAACAATAAGAATGTAATAATTCGTTGTGTTATATTGCCTTTCCTAGAAAACAGCTATTAATATGTATATTTATCTATTTATGGAATCTTTATACCTATACATTGATAACATTTTATATAAGTTCACTATTTTTTAAATATTTGATATTTTTAACATTTTTATATATTTATTATTATATATTAAAATATAAAAATATATTAAATATAAATATAAATATAAATATATTAAAATATAAAATATAAAATATAAATATATTAAAATATAAAAATATATATAAAAATATATTTAAAAAATGTATCTAAATACATTTTGTGATAGATTCTATGTTTTTTAGAAGCAGAAGTTAATGTAAAAAATTCGCAATGTTTCTGAGCAACATTTGTCCTTATTTAACATTAATAAACAATAAAAATAAAATTTCTTCTCCAAGAGCGTTACGAGCGGCAAGTGGAACGCAGCTTAAGTGTGCCAGGTATATTGTTAGGAAAAGATAAAGAGAGGGAAGTAGAAGATGAGAGAAGAGAGAGAGAGAGAGAGAGAGAGAGAGAGAAAGAGAGAACAGCTTCAGACTCATCCTCGAGTTACTTTCACTTGAACTTCTTATAACGCTGTGTAGTGATTCTCTTCTAGAATCTAGACGGTGGAGCGGAGCTCTTGCTGCTTTCCGCGTAATTCGAACCCGCGTAATTTTTTAGTGATTTTAGATTATTTAAAAAAATGGCGTTTTACTGGATTCTACAATCGAATCTTCTACGATGCATGTTATTTGTTGTTATTACTCACGCTGAAGAAGTTTTTGTAAGTAAGGACTTTAAACATGTATTGTGTTAATACTAATTATGTTACATCGGATTAGCTGCGCATATTGATGCATGTTGATGCCATAAAAAAATGAGGAATTGCTTGTATTTACATAAGTTTATAAATAAGTTAAATTATCTCGCTTTTAAATACGAATAACCGTCTTTAAGCTGTATGATTCAAACACGATTGTTCACCCACGCAGAATACCACTCCGCCAACCGTCAAAACCAGCTTCTCCTGTCACAACCGGCCTATGGGATTTTATGCTGACATCGAAGCGAATTGCAAAATATATCACACGTGCGATGATCACGGAAACAAATTCACTTACCGATGTCCCGAAGGAACGGCTTTTCGTCAAGATGCCTCGATATGTGATCATGTTTATCTCGTGAACTGCCAAGCGACTATCTATCCGGCTCAACTTCCAAACGAGAATATAGACAAGGAAATCGCGCACGTAACTTCCTCAACGAGGTCCCCAGTGGAGTCGAGCAACTCCCCAGTAGAATCGAACAACTCCCTCGATGATCATCGGTTGGCATTTTCGCGTTCTTTCCATGTAATTCAACGACCCGACAAATCCAAGCCGAATAAATTTCAAACCGGCTTCGTCTTCAGCGCCAATCTATTCTTAAAGGATCAAGATCGAACGCGAAATCAAGCTCGGCAAATCATCGGCAATTGCACGATATGCAATGCTGATTTGAGGAATCACATGGCAGTTTCCACTGTGCGAACACTTACCAAAGAGTTCGATTCTTGGAATCTACGTAACGACAAATCGGTACCAAGACAGTTGTTATCTTTGCCGTCGTCTCACGAGACTCACGACAAAAGCAACGTATATCCTAATCATTCATACAAGCCGCTCTCGAATTCTTCGCCCACGAAAGTGATGACATCAGAAGATAACCGGCATTCATCTCCTCTGCGTGAGAAGTCTTTCTCCAGTTACAACAGAGATATCCATCCGTACTCCGAGACGTTACGATCGATTCAAGCTAACGCTTACGTAAAATCTACTACAGAAATTCCTGTGCACGCTTTGACGCTATCTTTAGAGCCGTTAGTACCTAACGAGCTGGAATATGATCCTTATTATCCCAGACAACCGACGTCTACCGAGGCGTATTACACACCCAGCAATCGCAACAGGATTAATATGAATACTCGATTTTCCAGCTCCAACCAAGCATCGCTAATAGTCGCGCACCCTAATCTTCCTTTTGAGATTCCATCTGTGCTGCCTGATTTGAATACCTTGGAAGATTTGATCGATCGCCGGAAGTTTTTCTATATCCCGCGCACAAATGTGAAATCGATATGACGCGCCATTAACATTTAATCGTTAGACTTACAATGTTATGTGAAAGAATTTTTAACTATTTTGCAAAATGAGTTATGCATGGAATGTTAATTATTTATATTGACACGTATTATTTGTGATTTAAAAATATTTTAATAAACATTGGATCTACGGAATACCACGGGATTCGCTGTCTTCGAAGAAGCCCGCGCTTCTGAAGCAGATGATACATGAGTCGTTGCTATACTGAAAAAAATATAGTAACGTAGATTTTTTTTTTTTAAATTTATGTGTAAGAAATTTAATAGTGCGATTATATTCATTGATGATCTAAAATACTTTTTTCTCGGGTTCCAATGTTCTTTAAACGGTGCTAATAGTTTCGCAGCGATCTGTTGAATGTTTATTGAACCTTGAAACATTCCGGTTAATGTGGCTATTATTCCGTGTTGATTGTGATATTTTGCTCGTAAGTGCTTAATTGTTGTAAATTCTGAAACTATCATAATGCACTTTCTATAATGTGTTAAATTAAAAGTACAAAAAATCAATTATACATCTTGAATATAAGTCTTCACCAGAATGTGTTTTTCTAATCGGTAGAAATTGCTGTAAATTCCTTATGTCTTCTGCTAAATAGCGACATTTTTCTGCAAGGCGTCGAATATATTCGTTTTCTTGTTTGAAAAATTGAATATTTTTATGCAGCTCCTCAATTTGCACTTGTAACCGCAATTGCACAACTTCCTCTATCCAACGTTTGACATTCACATCTTTTTCCAACTTCTGCATCTTCATTTTCTCGATCTTTACTGTGTCACCATGTACTTTTATTTTTCTTGAATCTAAATGCAGATCTAACTCTTCAAGTTTACTGAAAAATACACAAAATACGTGTTATTTTATAATCGCGATCATTTGTTTTAGACGAGATGTTTTGAAATAAAAATTAATGTGTAATATGAAAATATTTAATTTGTGTGATGAATTTTGCAGAAATCGAAAAATTTATATGTTATTTATTTATATTTTATATTGGATGAAAAGAATAAAAATTATATGTTTATATAATATTGTACGTTTTAATAAGTTCGTCTTTTAATATAGGCATCGGATTGATAGACCCTTTGCTTTTAGTTTCTTCTTTCACAAGCAATCCACACGCGCATGGACAAAGCTGAAAATAATTCAGTTAATTGTTCAGGCTCGTAATTTTATAATTTTTTACTATCACTTTTACAAATTTTTAATTATATTAATACGATTAATTAATTAATACGATGAAAAAAGTATTAAAATATTTGTATATATTACAATACATAGTACGTTCAAAGAATTGCTATTATATAAGTTGTCTTTATTACACATATATCACATTCTATTTTTCGATTAATATTTTTAACAGGATATATTTTTTCTCACTGAGAGAAAGCAAAGAGTTATTCTCGTGTAATTTTCTTAATATAAGCAATAAATTTGATTTACCATTTCCTGAGTAAGCGTCGCTACTTCTTGGGTGGAGCAAATTGTAGATGATATATTGACGATGCATTGATGTGATGATTCACTGGTCTTACATTCATGTTTACTAGCTATTTTACATGAACAACAGTCATTGCTTATATAAATAGCATCTATTATCTCTTGACAGTCGATTGTAAAATATAGAAGCAGAATATAGAAATTCCTTTCAGGAATAAAATTGTTTTTTTTTTTACTCACTAACGTATCTCGACACTTGACTTGTACTATCATGCCTTCGTTGAGACTCATCTTGAGACGCGATCCTATCGGAAGATTTTCGTATAAACAATAGTGTTGATTGTAATCCGTTCTTATTTGTATCAGTGGACTGGATTTTTGAAAAGACTTTTTCTCGTTCTTTCGTACGATTAATACCATTTTCTTTGGAAAGAATATAACCAAGTACACTTCCCGGAATAGAGAAATCGCTTTTTTTATCCTTTTCGGCAGATAAAGGAATTTTATAGGTCTTTTTCAATAACACATTCTCAAGCTGTTTCGGTAAGATACCGTGACTTCTTCCTCTATCGGCTACGAATTGTCTTGGTTTCTTTGAAGTTTCCTTCAGATGAAGTGCAACGCCACAAAGTGCACAAACTGAGGATGTGGTCGCGATAATAGTTCCAGATTCAGGCTTATGCGGCTAACAGAAGTTACTTACAATTAGTGCTATTTTATTTTTAATTCTTTCTAATTATTTTTTATCACAAATGTGATAATGATAAATCTACAAATTTTATTACTTGAGTACTCCCCTCGTATCGTTCTGAATCAGAATAGCGTATCCGAGGATCTACGCCTCTCCTTCGTCGCTCCTCTATCGTAATTAATTGTATCAATTTTAACGCAGCTTCTTTAATCGCTTGCAATAAATCGTGGAGTATCGTGATCTGTTAGCAATTTGTTATTTCCCTCTCAATGTAGACTCAAGTAAATTAATTATGAACATTCACACACACATATGTATGTTAAATAAATTGCAATGATTTTTAATGATAAGATCAGTACTTATTTCACAATGTTTATTAATACTTCTATAACATTTCTTTAAATAAAATTCAAAATATTTGCACACGTCTGTTATTTACAATGACTCAAATTTTCTTAACTTATTATTTACGATATCAAATAGATAAAATAAATTATAAAATTTTACTGTGACATAAAAGGTGTGCGTTTATCAGATTCGAGTTCTAAATTCGACCTACTTGCTGTTGGTCATCGCTATCAAGCATAGGCGAACGATAAGGCTTTCTTAACTCCCTGCAGAAGCGATATGCAGGACAAAGGGGCATTTTAGATTGTGAATGTATTGACGAAGGGGTGTCGCGACTCATCAGCACATCTTGCTTTGATGAAATCACGATAGGAAGAGGAAGGTTTGCGACATCTTTCGCGGCGCCTGCTATTTCCATCTCGTTTAATTTAAATAAAATAAATTCAGTCTAATTTGAAGTAATAACGGCGTAATGACAACACGGATAATTCCGACGACTTCCAATAATGTTGAGTCATTTTCATTTTATATTGCCATGTCACTTGTCATTTCATATCATTTTATACCTTTTTTGGTTATTTCGGTCACTAACGTGACTCGAAACTTGAAGATTAAAGGTTGATGTTAATGGAAGATACTTCATGATGTAGCCTAAAGCGTTTATTCACGCGTTTATTTAAGTAACCTAATTTCAGCTTGTCAAAATTTTTTGTGAACGATGGCTGATTTCTCCAGAACCTCAGCCGCTGTGGCAAATACTAATATAGATAGAACTGCAAGTGAAATTAATACTAGTAAAAGCAATTATTGGAGACAAATGCTGAAAAGCTACGAGAAGAGGAACGCTTCGTTGGAGAGAAAGCGTAACGTACTCGTCGAAAGAGTCCGTTTTATGGAATGTACATTGCCATCTTTGCTGATGGGTGTCGCTGCATCTACCGCTTATAGCAAACGAGGAGTCCCCGATAAACAGGCGAAAATCCCTGAGAACACATCCAAATCCTCTAATTAAAGGACATAGCTGCAAATCGTAATAAGTAACAGCACCCAGTAAAATTTGTCCAAAACAGATTTTACTTTGTAAAATATTCTGCTCTAATCTATATCTTTTGTCATAGATATATGATAAGATATGATTAATTGACTATATAAATCGATTAGAATCTTTTGTAACTATTTGAAATTAAATTATTAGTATTATTCAAATAATGATATTTTATTTGAATAATAAAAATAAGATTTGGTTTAAACTTGTTTAAACTATTCGTTTAAATTAGAAATTAGCAATTTAATAATAAGAAAGAAAGACGGAGAACAGATGGGCAGTTTTATTCATTTCTTATAGATACACACGTTACGAATAAAATCAATTCTATATATGAAATGAATCTGTAAGCAAACAGCGCCATAGTGGTCAAACAGACTTGATCGAATAATTTTTGCTCCGAAAATCTATACAGCATAAATATGGTAAGTGTTTGTATATATACACTTCTTGCGAAAAATACTAAATCTATCAAATCACTCAAGATCGATATACATGATGTTAAGGCACGTTCGTTGTGTTATACGATCGAACGAAAAGTAGGACTAGAAACACATTGTTTACACACTAATACGCATATGAACATTAAATGTTGAAGCATACGCACATACATGTATATATTTTTCCAATATAAAGACACACGCAAGCCTAGCTTAGTTTCGATAAGATTCATGAAATGATATTCTACAGTGATAGCAATTATCTCAATTTAATTCAGTATATAATTCTATTATATACTTTATCGCGTAAAATTGCAAAAGTTTAAAATGAAAAGCTAAAAAAAAAAAAGATATCGGAGTGAAGTAAATCATTGAGGAATTTATATATTCCTTATGATATATATTATATATATATATATATATTTTCCTACAATTACTCTTTCTAACGACTCCTCACACAGTGTATGATGGAAATTATAATAGAATCTCCAATAGTTGTTGATATAGACATTATAAAGTCTCAACAGCACTACACAGACATGCCTTTGTGGATCATTGAATGTATGGTATCACGAATCGCGCGATAATTTGCGACACACATGTGATGTGTGACATCAAATTAGCTTACGCACGCACAGTTGCATTTTTGTCATATCAAATTTAAATTTATGTCGAAACGTGGATTTAAATTTCGATAAAGACATACTAAGGATTCGAAGATACGTTTGATATATCGCTTGATACAAATACATGTCTGTTAACGCAGTCATCTTCAATCTGATTTTTTTCTGGGCGTCATTCTTTATCTCTTAAAAATGCATTAATCGCGAATATTTCGAATCATACGTGAAATTATTTTGTAATAATTATTGCACGTTGTAATAATTATTACAAAACATCGTTATAATTATTTTATAATAACGCTTTATATAATTTACACGCTCGCGTGTGAGGGAGATATATATATATAATCTACGGCTTATTTGGCACTTGATTTCACAGCTTGTACGAAAAGATTGGTCGTGACGTGGGGAAGGTGAAGTACGCCAAACCGAGGGTTCAGGTTGGCACTTGATCCGCAGGCGCCCTCGTTTTATTTCTAGGACGTACCATTTCTGATCGTCACTTGGGCACACCAAGCAGCGCCAGCCGTATTGTCCTGTAACAAATTGTAAAAAAATTTATGTAAAAGAACTGTTATTTATGATTTAAAATCAATGAGGACCGACCGAAGTCAGATCAGTTATAGGTAAACTGACTCAAAGTTAACCGATCGCTAATGTGTCTCTATGCTATATTTATTTTGCACGTCCTCCTTTTATTTGTGAATAAATAGTATCAGCTACACAGACATAATAAATCGATATCCAATTTGTAGAATGGATTGAATCTAAGTTTTGAAGCTTAGGAAACTGATTATGATTCATTACTTATTAAAATTAATATGAGCGTTTAGAAAAATTATCTTACCTCGTTTGTGCCGCGGATTTTACCCACGGGTTCATTGACTCTTCCGTGGAACTCGTGGGTTGATGGACAGAGTCTGCGACGACGAGAGACGATGGAGAACCTCTTCTCGCATTTATCTCCAGCGAAAATAGATCACCTGCGTAAAGAACAACGTGAAGCATAAGCTTACATGTTTCCCGTACAATATAGAAATTTTCAATTATATTACAGCAACATTGTAATCTTGTGAATTACGGTAAAATATTACAGACATTATAGAGAGACATGCAATTTCAACAATTTGTAGCAATATTAATGATAAAAATATTGTAAAAAATATTACTGCATAATATATGTGTTACAGTGATTTCAGGAATGTTTCTGTAATCTTTTTGTGCTGTACAAGCACAATTTTTTTTAATTCTTTGATATTAAAAACAATAATTGCCTAAATGTCCAATATATAAAACTGTAAACTTAAAAGATTTTTTATGTGGCAATCGAATCTGCTATATAGTACTGTTTAAATGTAACGAAAAAGTAACGAAATAATAATTTGCTAAATATTATTAATAAAAAAATATTATTAATAAATATTATTAATAAATCGCTAAATATTAAATTTTGATGCGTATTTTTATCTTAAAATAAAGAAATTTTTATTTTAAATAAAATTAATGCTCGCTATTTTTACGAATATATTTTGCCATGGCGATTAAGAACTAATAAGATAATAGCACACAAAATACATAAGCATAGCATAGCTAGCAATCAAATATCTAGATCAATGAAAATGTTATGTAAACATATCAATATGGAAACTTTATGCTGGATGTTTATTTGATTCAGATGACTATGCTATGCTATGTTATGCTTATACATTTTGTTTACTATAGTTCTAATTCCTATGAGACAGATGAAGAAAATAGGAGAAGTGAAGCATAGTCGTTACCATCACCAACTGGTATCAAGCGCGTAATGTATAATGTTGTGATTATGCCACGTAGGCGGAAACTTGCTACAAAGCTCTACTACAGTCCAAATAGCTAGTCGGAATTTTTTAAACATAATTCAATGAATAATCAAAATGCATAAAAAGTCATAGACAGCACTACACTGTAATTAATATTTTGAGAATATAAACATGATTATTACATGACAATTTTGAGGATATTAATATCACAGGCACAACTAAAAAAAAAAAAAAGAATTGCAGCGCCATAATATTTCAGCAAGTAAAATGTTAGCACGGTATTTGAGATAGCAAATTTTATCGAGGACAGATTCTACAAAATGTTTGGAGAAAGATTAGCAAAGTGTCAAATACTTTGATGAATCTGTTGGATTTATTGTAATTTGAACAGTTGGCTATCATATTTGATAATTGTATTTTTTTTTATGTTTTCCAAACAAAACTGAGCTGTCTCGGTCGTCTGTCTCATATACGTACGTTCAAAGACGTAAGGTAGATATGCTGTCGGTTAGCTTTCCTTCTCCTTCTCTTCCTCATCTCCTCATCCGCATTTTCTCTCCACGACCTCGGTCTTCTTCCGTTCGTCGCTATTTTCTGGAAACTGTCGCTCCGAAGAATATGCGCTTTCTTCCGCGCAATCCTTTATTGCGAGGAAGATTCCCAGCTTCTCAAAAACTACACATCAACTTAGGCAGAGCTATCAGCTTTTAATTATAACGCGAGCACAACTTTCTTCGGTGTGAAAACGGGGAATTACAGCGAAAGTTTACTAGACGGTGTTATTGAATTTTTAAGCCACGCCCATCTTACTAGAGTTCGTTGGTAAGGATTTGATAAAGCGACGGCATAAGCTAAACACAAATTTCCTGATACAAGACCAACGGATTTCTTCGTCCAAAGGAAACAAAGGAGTCGTGGACGAATCTGACATTTGCCATTCTTGCTGTTTTCGCGGACCGTATTTCGCGCTCGTTATTCCTAACTCGTCTTCGGCTAACCTTCTTTTTTAAGTCGTTTTTGGTAAGATCAGTTACGGCCGGTTCTTCGGATTTACAGAATTTCAGTTCATCTTTTTTCTCCTTCTTCTCTAGGGATACAAGCTGTAAAATATGCAATGATCGTTTATTGTTTACTTCGAATTAAAGAAGAAATAACTCCGTTACATAAAATAAAGTTATTCAAATCGATAAATGAATTTAAAAAAGAGCTAGATCGATACAACATATATTACCGTGACACTACGTCCAGCACCCAGAGTGATCTGCTTGTCGGATTTATCTTTATCTTGACATCGAGAACATTTTGTAGCCGTGTAATTTCCGTATGTTTCTATGGTTTGAACAGCACGCGTACAATTTGCATCTTTAAGTTGATTTTGTACATTTTCCAAGTTCTGTACATCTTCTGGATGTTTATTTTGGCCCATGTTCTTTATTTGATGCATGACAGTTGTCTCTCCACTGTTAGTCTCGCTGACGGTACACTTTGCGCTGATGGTCCGCAGTTCGTTTTCCAACCAGTATGTTCTCTCTGTAAGTCTGTAGTTTTCATCTAATAGCTCCTCCTCCCGCTGTTTAGACAATCGCTTTTCTTGTTCTCGATTCTTTTCAGCTTCCTCATACATTTCAAGTCTCTCTTCGAGATCACGAACGCGCTCCTGATAGGAAGTCAGCTGGACTATCGAATCCATTGTTGACACATCGAAGCAGATCTTAGATGAATCAATCGGATGGAAGACCGGTGTTGTGATCTTAGCCGCTCGTTCCTGAATTCGAGCCCTTAATTCTTGAAGACGCTGCACTTCCTGCAGGAGTTCACCGGACGGTGCTTCCGTTTGAGTACCGCGGCTAGTAAACTCGATGTCGTGCTCTTCTTCATACTCTTTTTCTTCTTCTTCTTCCTCTTCAAAGATACCACTTTCCTGAAGAGTAAGCGGAGGCTTTCGCGGTAACACGGGTGATGTAGATTTTATGGAGTTCATTGTAGCATTTGTGTAGGGTATCACGGTTGCCACGGCACGGCTTCTCTGTTTGTTGATTGAATGATCCTGAAATATCATTGCATTGCAAGGTATAACTGGAAGATACACGAACAATTATTAGCATATCAATAATAATTTTATGTAATAAAAAATTCCTTTCTAATTTTATAATAAGTAAAAATTCTTAAGTGATTAGTTATTTTATTCTTAAGTGATTAGTTATTTTATAGTTATTTATCTGTATCAATTTAAATTAAGCTTGATGCGCAATACGAAACGAAAGCTCACCTTGTTCGTATGAACAGGTTCTGGTGAAACGATACCGCTGTCCACCGTATCGGGAGTATCTTTGCGTATAGGTATTTCTTCCATTTCGAGCAATCGAAATTCCAGCAGCTCATTTTGCTCTCGTATCTCCGAAAGCTCCACCAAAAGTGCGGCTTCTCGTTCCTCAGCAGCTCGAAGCTTATCATTCAACTCACTTAATTCTTTGTCACGATCAGCACATCTCTGTGAAATGCAAAAGCCTTTATAAAACTTTCAGGTATGCAATATTACAAGCTAAAAATTCTTCATGTATTCCTAGATTATAATCCATCTGTTATTATAAGTATCAATTATAATGCAAACGAAAAGAAATTGCCAAGAATTATACGTCTATTGTATTATAATTAATCGTCAAAGATTATACACCAATTATATTACAATTACAAATTTTACTTCTTGCAAGAGTGCTTTCTCCAAGTCGCAAATTTGAATTCTGGCATGCGATAGCTCGCGTTGCTCTTTAAGAAGCCTTGATTGTAGATCCTCGATCTCGATAAGAACGGCTTCATATGCTTCTCTAGTGACACCATTGCCTTGCCACTGACCATAGCCCCCAGGTTGTGGCGACATCGAGGATGGAGCACTCGATAGAGCGCTGTCATCATCTTCATGATCCTCCTCATCATCCACTTCAGCCACTGGCTCTAACTCTAGCCACTGTTTATAAAATTCCTCCTTCCTCTTCTTGTTGGATAATTGCTCCAACTTTCTCTCTCTCTCCTTAAATAATATATAAAAATATCCGATTTTATTTTTCAAATTTAGTTTCTACTAGAATGATTGATTTTATTAGTACGCAAATTTTTAATTCGCTCAATATAATCTATTATCTTTTTTTCATATTAAGATGCCTATACTCTTATTTGATATGTTTTTTTTTTAATTTGCAGATTTAAGGTTGAAATATTTTTCTTTCAAATTAATAATATTAATTATAGTTAATTATAGATATATTACGAGTCTTCAAAATTGATGAGAAAAATGAAAAATTATATTTTTCAATTCATATTTCCTAAGAAAAATTACCTTAACTGCCTGTCTAAGTATTTCGATGACTTCCTGCTGTTCAAGCGCGAGTTCACGAAGGCGCTCGACCTCGATTTCATTTATGGCTCTGTTGGATTCTATTGCGCGCATATATGACCTCACCTTAAACGATACCCCACCTTAATTCTTATTATGTCATTATACATTTTTATTGCGAGATATGAGAGATATTGTGAGAAATATGATAATAAATAATCACTTACGTATATCTGTAGAATTCAATATAATTGAAATATTAATAGATTTATACAGAAAAATAATTGAAGTAATTTTGCATATCAGATCCAGGTGAAATTTTTTCTTATAATTTTTATATGAATTGGAACATTTTTCAGAAATACTCAGAAATATTCGGAAAGTTTACATCTTCTCTCAGAATTTTTCACACAAGTGAATTCTGAAATATTCTGAGAAGAAATATTTCTTATACAATAATTTTTTAAAAATATTTTTTAAATTTAGATTTAATAGATTTTATAACATTTCATCAGAAATTATACTTACAAAAAAATCTTAGAAATCTTGCGATATTTCATAATTGCATATAGAAAATTCTGAGAAACAATGTAGACTTTCTGAGAAGTGTTCCAATTTTATAAAAAAATGTGAGAAAGTTATAAAATTCTGAGAAAAATTTTTGCCAAGGAGCTATTTGTATCAGAATTATTTAAAAAATTACTCATTATATATAATTATGCGTTAAAGAATAACGAACCATATGATCATCGTCTTTGAGATTTTTTTTCTCTATGCGAGATGCTGACTGTATCGGTCGGTTTCCCTCGTTCTCCCGTAACTTCCGCATCTGTAATATCAAAATAATTAATCACAAATTATTCTGGTAGATAGATACATCAAAGATTCTGTGTTTTCTTTCGTTAAAAATCACAAAATCTGATAAAAATTATTTTTTAAGCAGCAAAATTAAATGTCAAAGTTAAAATAAGAGGAAAGTAAAAAGTTCCGCAATTAACTTCTACAGAAATTATTAAATTAATTTTATGAATGATATTATTTTTAAACATATTTTAATTACAATTATTTTCCAACATTGTCTCATCGATATCATATTTAATTGCGAGGAACATAAAAAAAATCATTGTTGAATTTTTAAAGGAAGGAGCATAATAATGTGGCTTTCTTTCAAAGCCAGCAAAATTACATTGTTTTTCTTGGCGTTCTTCGGAAGGAAGTAGCAGAAACCTATCACGATCGTTTCAGTGAATTCAGTCTTCCGGATGAACGTCACGGTCCGATACGACATATGTGCAACGAGTCGGGAAGCCGCGAAAGGAAGGCGAGAGAAAGAGAGAAAAGTAGACGCGAGTTGCGTTGCAACGATTGGATTACAGAGAGTCCTGAGAGTCTGGGTGGACCGTTAGCTTGGCCCCCTGACATACAGTCGCGCAAGTCTCTTCCTCCCTCTTTCACGTCTCGCGGTTTCCTTCCTTCTCAGGTGATATCAATGTGCAGCGTGTGTATAGTACACACGAACGTACGAGATGCGCCGAGAGAGCCGATTGCACCTTGCACACTTGCCGTACCGCACGATGATGCACTTTGCGCCATATATGTAAATTGTTGGACACGCGCGCTCGTTACACCGGCTCGTTTCTCCTCTCTTTGGGCCAGGGGGATCGACTATATCGGATATAAGACATATTGGGACAGGTGAAACGAGCGCGTCACGCGTTACCGTTATCCGCGCTTCGCCACTCGTCTCATCTTGTTTTGTCCCGACGTTTTCTTATATTTATTCGACATCTGCCGTACAGTTATCGGACACGCGTTGAAAGCAATTTCCACAATCATTAGCAATGACCACAGAAGTATTTAATTAACACTATTTTCCAAAATGTTGCGGATATTTCACTCGTAACAATTTTATTCGATTCTCTTCGATTTTTATATAATAATAATTATATATTTATTGATAGCAATAATTAAAATGTTCCAATAAATTAGTAATTAATAAATACTGATAAAAAATTGGATCTCTTTTCTAAGTAAAAACATGATCTATTTTTTTTTTAGATATCAAGAGAGATACCAAGACATTAATTTTTGAAAAATGGAGAAATCATATTGTTTCACATCACGAATCTCGGAAAAATTAATTATTTATGGATATCTAATAACTCCTCTAAAATTTCTTCACGTATTAATTAAGTCGTTAAGTAGAAAAATGATTATATGTAAATTATGTTTTTCCTATAGTTATTTGTTGTAGTATTTTTTTCTATAACTGCGGAAAAATTGAAATTAAAAAAAGAAACTTGAACCGTTATATAATATGACGATTAAGAAGCTAGAAGAAATATAAATAATCTTTGTTTTTATCTATTTATTATTATTTTATTTTTTATTTATATTGCTCTATTCATATATTATCCAATTATTGTATATATAATGACTTTGGATGTCTTTTAATATTCAGAATATTAAAATTCTTTTCACACACACACACACACACACACACACACACACACACACACACACACACACACACACACACACACACACACACACACACAA
>Ga0157364_1000970_pt1 | contig 22804 bp, 10 predicted proteins | sample AttsexASBM2_FD_111476 | JGI IMG/M metagenome (GOLD analysis project Ga0157364, IMG submission 111476) | Fungus gardens microbial communities from leaf cutter ant in Ribeirão Preto, State of São Paulo, Brazil - Atta sexdens ASBM2 | ecosystem: Host-associated > Fungi > Mycelium > Unclassified ...
ATATATATATATATATATATATATATATATATATATATATATATATATATACATATATAGATAGCCAGCTACAACCCATCTCTTCACTAAAGTTTCCTCTACCCATTCTATACCCAAGTATCTGATAGCTCTTGTAATTTCCAAATGGCCGTTCTCCATCTTGTTTGTGTCGTTCTTTTTTGATGATCAGTTCTTTCTTTCTCGGTTTAGTCTCCAATCTGAATCCTCTAAGGGCGAAAAGCTAAAGGTTCATTTCAAGAGCAAGGAAAGAACGGTTTAAAAATGACGCTGTTTCTAATTACATTTCGCCCATTCCTTCTCGGTTATCACAATTTCAACGGGGGTGCACACAGTGCAAAAAAGGACAAAAGTCAAACGAGGGTGAATAAGGAACTTGAGAGAAATAGAAAGAGAGAGCCGAGAGTGCGCTTTGAGTAAGAGAGCAGAGTGCAGGATGGCTAGGATTTATTACGTTCCGGTAGGCGGACGAGGGAGAAGCGGCGAGGAAGCAAGCGTTACACCGTGGCGGAATAAAAATCTCACGTTAAGGCAAGGCAAATGGTGTAACAGTCAAAATTAAATGGGCAGAGACGAAACGAGCTCGGGAGCAGTTAAAAGGTTACGATCGACAAAAGATTAAGTAACTGCGAATGCGAAGATATTTTCTATATCAACTACCGACGAATATCTGGCGAAGATGATCTGAGATTTGGTCTTCGTCATGTCTACTCTATAATAGCTTTGTTCACGAATAATTTTGTCAAAATAAGAATAAGAAAAAAGAATATGTATATATATATGTGCCTTTTTTTATATGTGCTTTATTCTAACTTATGTTACTTATACTACATTTCATAACTTACTGAAGTTGACAAAAACGTCAGACCAATCCAAAGTTTGTCATCTCGTGGCCAGACTCTGTTATAGGGTGTATAGTCACGTTGACATGTGAAATAACGGTCCGCGGTTATGAAATCTCGTGACAGTAAAGTTTGACGTGTATGTCTCGCGAACGAAGAATCGAATAGAATGCAGACTTCGTAAAATAAGTACTAAGAACAATGTAGAAAACATAGGCCAGATGGGAATCAGCGAATTTTTACTAACCAGAATTATTTTTACACATAAATATTGATAAATTTAATTAATTGACGATAATTAAGGAACGATGACAATCAACTGACAATGAATAAAAATATACTGTAATGAGTTAAAATATACTGTAATGTTTATTCCGACTTTATAAATAATTTCTGTGAGAGCAGTATAGGGAGCTTAAACAGAGCTCTCCATAGATGTAAAGGAATACGAGAGAACGCAGAAACGAGCTGATAAAATAATAAAGAAACTACGTTCTTTCTCGAGAATCGTACGGAGAGCTTTTTTTTGTATCGGCTGTATCCTCGGCAGGAAATGAAAAGCGTTTCGACCAAAGAGAGTAAAGTACATCGTCCCATACATATCAATATGGAGAACGTGTGCACTACGATGTACCTGATATAAAATTTTAAAATTGTAAACTTGAAGTCTATACACATATACAAAGCGAGTTCAGTTGGTTAGCATAAATAAATAAAAGATGCGTTGAACATCCCGATGTCAGAAGCTTTTCCTTCTCGAAGTTGTCCGCGAAAATTGCAAATCAAATTAATTAGATAATTAAGAAAATAAAATATCGGAACGTTTGTAATTATTTTTAAAAAAGTAAATATTTTACTTTTAAAAAAGTGTTTGACAAATTTATAATTACATTTTATATATATTTTTAATATTTTGAAAGTTCTTTAACGTTTTTACTTAAAAAATAATATTCGATAAGAAAAATGATATTAAGAAGTGACAAAGTTTTTTGAATTAATAAAGTTTACATCTGTGAAAAAAAAGAAAAATCTCATAACAATTCGATCAATCTACAATTTTTGTCCGATATTTCAGATTGCTCGAACTGTTGCGAGAGAAATTCCTTTTTTGCTTTTTCATTCGCGGATGTAAACTTCTATTAATTCAGAAAACTTTATTTTTTTCTTTTATGTATAAAAAGATTGTTCTATAAATTTATCTGTTGTGAGTAAATTCTTTTACCTATTATATTAGTTATAATAAATTTTCTTTATTATGTAGAGAAAAAGGTGGTATTACAGCCAATATATATATTGTGGCCTCCCTTAATATCTCCACTATTATATAGCAAATCCTAATGATTACTTATGGAATTATTTGTTCAATAGCTCGCCGTTACATCATTATCAGCTAATATATCAATACTGAATAATCAGCAATTATTATAACGCATTTTTACTTTCAAGTATTTCAAAATGTTTCTAAGGTACATTTTAGCATTTAATTACAATTACTTTCTCATTTTTCTTAAACTTGAGCGTCTTACCACATGAAGATATGTATTTTTGAGTGTATTATTTGCTATTTAATATTTTATTTGACTCTATATATTTTGCGTTATGCAAATTTAAAAAATAATATTGCGTTTTGATAATGTGATCTTATGAATATTGATTACTTATGATCTCTTCTTTGAGGTTTTTTTCAATGAAAATAATTATTTGATAATCGATTGTTAATCTCTACTGTTAATCTATAGTTTATATTATGTGTACTATTGTTAGTACAGAGATTTTAGTACTAAGCAGTTTATATGCAGAAATTATATGAATATATATACATTCATTTGCATACATTTTAAAATATTTTACTTTTTTGTTAATTTTGTGTGACCAAATACTGTTATCTACACAAAACTAATATTTTAAGGCTATTTTTATGGAAGGCCATATTACCACCCATTTTTTTCTTTGAGTCATTATATAATGTCGCCATATTTTTATTAATAATTCTAAGTAATAAATTTCTTAACTTTGAATCCAGAATTGTTCAACAACATTTTAATGAATGTAATTGTCAAGTTTTAAATTTAAATATTGATTATTAACAAAATTATTGTGTAAAATCTAATTATCATAATATTGTACCATCTTCTCCTCTATATATACATATATAAATATCTTATTACTCATTATTATTACGTTTTCGATTTAATTTTACCGATATAGCTTTTATAATAGTAAATGTACTCTGTTAATCCTTATTTTCTATTACAACACTCTTTATATAAGTACTTTATTTCGTTGTTTTACAATTGTTGATCCCAATAAAACGATAGATATTAGCAAACATTGTAGACAATTGATGCGCATAGCACGAGCGTTAACAACCCTGTTGTCTCTGCTACTTGAGTGTAAAGAGAAGATACATCGAAGAGAAGGTTGGTAATTAAATTTCCTATGGGGAATTTGTTTTCATCTTGTTTGTTCAGACTCGAGGCTTTTGGACACACGACACCGCGCGTGTGTGCAAACACGCGGGTCAGTGCACAAAGTTCTCCGATTTACGACCCGGTCCGGAAACGACGAGCAACTCATTTAACGGCGCGCAGTTGCATCGTGAAACAGATTATCGAGCACTTATTTTAACAATGATGGCGATAATATCAGCACATATATCTCGATTATGTATAGTACGCATACAAATGAACATTTAAAAAGGGTAATCAAGAGATAATATTTACGTGATTTTTCAAATATTTAATATCTTGGAGACTGAATCGCGTTATCGTTGTAATCATAAAACTGTAAAAATAGCTCTTTGCGACACCGGAAATCAGCTCTATGCCAACAGGTGTGCGCGGTTACATAACACGCGGGACCGCGAATTAAGTGATCGCCCGAAACGATACACCGCGCACGTTATAAAGTGTCCGCGTCGACAAGCTTGGCAAATTGAAAAATCGAAAACTGAAAATTGGCGCCCGATTTGAAGGAGGAGAAAATGCAGCGCGACGCGCCTCAGGGCATTCCGGTATTTCGCTGACAATACCGTATGCATTTTTGCGTCTCGATGTAATAAAGCTGATGCAGAAATGCACGAAACTTAATTTCCCGTCCCTCGGCGCGGAGGTTGCTAGAATTTGAATTTTTCCGCGTGGTCTCGTATTCACGTCTAGTGAGAAATGGTTCGGTTTTTCAGAGAAAAAGTACACAGGCGTATAAAAATGTCGCAGAATGTAAAAAGCACAAGCGGAAGTTCCGCGCAAAAATTCAACGCTTCTCGTGTTGAACATTCGCGAACTCTCACATTGATGGCTAACTCCTTCGCGCGCGATGAAAATATGTCAAAGGAACGGAACTACCAAGTGTCGCGCCGTAATTTATCGATCGAATCATAGAGAAAAAAGGTGAAAAATGAAGGCATGTGAAGGAAGCGCGATTGGATGATTGACGCGCGTAACGAAGATGAATTAAAGAGCCGGGCCGATTTATCCGGATGACTATCGCGAAGGATCCTCGACAAATTCCCTCGCTCGCTCTAATACGAGAGGCAGATTTGCAACGCTGTCATTTATAAGCATGCGAGAAGTTGTCGATAAAATTGTAGAATATGAGAAGGAAAGAATAAAACAGAGAGATTAAAATAGAAAAGATTAAAATATTTATATTAAAATATGCTTTAAACAATTATTTATTAACGATTAGTTTTTATTTAGGAAAATAATAATATAATAATAATAATTTATCATAAAATAATGCAGTAAAAAATATTTCCCATTTGTGTTGGAAACGATTTATTCAAGCCTTTGTTAAAGAGCTTTTGTGTTGAATTTTTTAAATATTTGAATGTATGTGAATAATTTAACATAATATAATTACGTTATTTAAATAGTTTGTGTTACATTGATATTTAACATTTTTTAGTGTCAGAATAACACATTTTATGAGTAAGTGAACAAACAACATGAAAATAATGTATTTTAAACCGTAAATTCTAAAATGAGTGAATAAAATGTGTTAATTTAACATATCATAAATGTTAATTTTACAAAAAAATGTATCTCCATGATTTGTTTATAAACTGTGTCAGTATTATCTTTTTCATGTTTATCTTCTTAAATAATATATTTATGTTATTGCCTTAAATAATATTTATATTGTTGCCTTCTAACATAGTTATTTATGTTAAATTATCATACATTTTCCAACGGTAAACGGATCCTAAAGTCTATTTTGCCGATTCAGTAAGACTTACATAGATACGATTTACGTATCATTAATACATCACTACACAATATTACATTAATATCGCACACATAACAATTTTCTAATTAACTAATCTTTCATATTAGATATTTAATTCTAAAAACTCTATATTCTATACAATGCTTCAAATCGAGATTGTTTTACAAAACTTTTATATAAAGCAAATATTCTTATGAGTTGACGCCAGAAACCAATAAAAAAACTGTAAGTTCCCAACTTTTTTTTCATTTTTGATATAAGTCGATCAGTATGGATTACGTTATCGTTTATATTTTAATTATAAAATAATATATTTTGATTTATACATAAAGGGAGCTAGAAAAATATTTATTTGAAAAATAATTTGTATAATAACAGATGACTTTTAAGATCTTTCTAAAAAGTTAAAATATATTTTGACATGTATATATATAAATATATATGCGCGTGTAAAATTTGTCGCTATAAATTGTCCAATATGTGTAAATGCACCTCTGGCCAGACCTGTGGCAAACCGCTTTGAAATTCTCTCGCCGTTCGTTTACCAGCGAGAATGTAAACGTCCAGGCGTGCCGGACTTAAATCGAAAACGCACTCCAACGAGGCGAGTTATATCGCTTCGCCTCGCTCGGCCGTGCGACTCGCCGTCTCCCTAGAGCAGCCAGTCCGTTCGCCTGATGAAGATAAAACGGGATAATTATAGAGCCTATCGGGGATCGCGGCGCAGCTAAATTTCGTCGGGGCACGCGAGACCGTCGAACGTTGGGTGCGGCAATAAAGGGAAAACCGGAGCTTCGGTGGCGGCGTGGCGCGCCGGCGACGAAAAAGAGACCGAAGAGAGAAGAATAAACCTGCGGACGTGCACAGCCGAAATAAAAAACATGGTTGAGAGCATAGAAATAGAGCGGGCGCGAAAGAAGCGAGAGACGCTTAATTTTTCATACAAAACGAGATAGCATCTACGTTTGGCCGACCGCGCGTGCTCCATGGCCTCGCTAATTATTTCTAACTCATTCTTTTTTCATCCGTTTTTCTCTGTTTCGTGACTGCCGGATGCTGCTGGCAGATGCGGTTGCCACTGTTGCTGCTGCCATTATTGCTCTCGTAGCTCGTGTTCAAGACGGTCGCTGTCGCTGCTCGCAAAACTTAACCCCCTCGCTAATCGTCCCATAGCACGCGAATTTTTCTTTCTGTCCTGCATCGTGTTTTCTCTCTTTTCATTTTGTATTATCTATCGTATTCTACTCTAAAGAGAAAAACTGAGCTAACCCGCAACATTATTAAAATGATGTTATCACAGCTATGATAATAGATTGAAGAAATCACGCCAAGTATTTATGAGACAGTTTAGTAGAAAATCGTTGCTCGAAAATCAGCTGTATTCATCTGATATTTTGTAAATTTCAATACAAATAATTTTTTATATTTATGAAAGTATCTTTGATAGTAATTTTTTATTGTAATAAGTATGTTACACTTTTTTTAAGTTAAATCTGTTTTAAAGATCCCATGCAATTAGAAAAGAATTAAAAGATGCACACATTAATTTCTCGTCTCTTTATCTCTTACAAACTTTGTCTTATTTTATTTTCTCTTACGAGGAAAAAAGAAGTTTCGAAGAAGTTTCTTTGCCTTAAAAAAAAACTATTGATTATAAATCGCAGTAATTACCCTAACACAAGCTTTCGCTAGAATGAAGCAGTATCGTCAAATTCTCGTTGGCTAAATGTAGCTCTAATAGGTTCTTCCACCTCTGATCTGTCGTATCCACCTTCTCTCTTTCTCTCGTCTTTTTCTTTCTCTACCACGTTTATTCCCTTAGCTTTCGTGAAAAGGCACTCGACCAAGTGCGATCTCAGCACTTTCTAGTCGTTTCCTCCGGTGTTTCGACCTACTCGAGACGGAAACGAAATGTCCTCGATGGGTCAAGCACAAGTTTCGTCTTCTTGCTGAAAAAAAAAGAGCGAAGTACAATCAACTCAAAAATCTTAAACTGAGAAAAATGTTCTGGTTGTACCAATAAGAAGTAAAAACAAAAAGAGATTTCTGATTATATGAAGATTTCTGATAGTTATTGAATTTTTAGTTATCTCAATTAGAATTTAACAGATTTAACTATAAACATCTAATTTGTACTTTTTTGATTGAATTTATCAGAATTCTAATTAAACGCAACAAGACTTGTTTCCAGTGTAGTTATATTCCGGTTCTGATAATTTTGTTTATTACAAATGAGAACATATCTCATTTGTATCTTTTATAAAATTATCTTTTTCTCATTTACTATATAATATTTTTAATTTCAAAAATCTGCGAATTAATTGCACCAATAGATTTTGCATACCAATGCGAGGAGAGAGAGAGAGAGAGAGAGAGAGAGAGAGAGAAGTATTATTATTTAACACCCTAGAGAGTAATTTTTAGCTCCAATTTTTTATATTCACGAAATTCCTATCCATGCTGATTAATCTCCTTGACGTTAAAAATGGTTCTAAATCCATTCTTTATTCTTGTATAAAATTATGACTATTGCTGCGATAAAATTATATTTCACGCTACATTTTTAAAATGTAAGAAAAATAATGAATTACGATAGAATCGTGCAGCCTCGTCATCGAATAATAATCAGTGGACGAAAGAATATTCGTTCGATAATAACGGCTGAAGAACTTTTGACGATAATAGTACATTACGAGATCCACGTTCGATTTAATTTTCGCGATTTTTACTTCCGGGATGCTAATGGCACCAGTTTAAAAGTCGGCCCCCACCGTCTTTATCGGTAACTTCTTTCATTATACGAATAGTTACGCTTGCATATTTTATATCTCCGACTTTTACTCCCAACCAACCTACTTTTTTCTCACCAGTTCCGTACTTTGTTACCTCTTCGTCTTCCCGTTTCTCTTCCCTCTCGTAAAGCTCCTTTCGCGGAGAAGGTAAATTTAAGTCTCGATCTAACGACTCCGCGAGAAAATCTCGCGATCATGGAGCAATCGAAGGCGTTCATTTCCGCCAAACGTGACGCTGAGAACTATTTCGTGTCGCATTACGGGCGCGGCTTTCAAATCGCGGGATCGAACTCGCATCGGCGCTTTAATCGACGACAAAATCGATACGCTTGCCAATCCACGACCAAATAATTGACATTATATAAAGTATTCAGGTTGCAATCGCCGGGGTCGTTTAAGCCCGGCGCTCGTGCGGTAGTAATTTTCAATTCCGCGGGAAACGAAATGTCATAACGTTGTCACGCGAAACGACGTTAATGGTGAAACAAAGTGACGGGTTTAAAAGGGTGTAACGGAATGCAAAATTATCGGTGAATTTGTCAGAACTCAATTTAAAGCAATTTGCGCTTGCTCGCGCGCGAGCGCGCTTGACGTTTTCCCACAAATAAACAACGAAGCCGAACGATCGGATATTGCTCGAACAAGCTTATATACATTTCTCTTGCGTACACCTATGTTACAATCGCCCCTTTTTGTGCTCAACGTTTGAATTAGCATTAATGATTTAAGTAAGAGCATTGCTTTTACAGATTATCGACAACTTGTATTATCTAATATGATAAAGACGATCTATTAAAATTGCAGCAAATGTACAAAGAAACGTAGTTAAAGGACTTGATCAGTTCGTACAGTGTGCCGTCGAGCATTATTTTCAGTTCATCGCGCAGAATTGCTTCATCCTGCATTATATTATACGTTTAAAATAGATTAACGAATATTGATCCGCAATGTAATTTTGTTACCGTCGTCGTCTGGCTAGGTTAAAATCGCTTGCCAGACTAGAGGTACGATTTACGATCTTTCTAAATACAATTTACGTTAGCATTTACCATAGGACGAATATTAAAATAATCCCGAGATAGATGATGCCGAAATTAATTTCATCTAAACGGATCTCCGTTACGTACATGTACATTACCGCATTATTTTTTCGACTTCCGCAGACCGACTGACACACGATATAAAACAGTCTAATGAAGATTCCGCTCATTAACATCTGACTAACGAGCACATTCCGACTGAAGAACCGTATGACAAGAGTATTAAACTCGCTCAGCCTGCTCGTATAGTTGTATGTGTTTGATCTCACAATCGGATATTATTATTATTTCTTTTTTATTTTCTTTCATGCGCGATTTTCAGTGCACACCGCGGCACCGTCTCGTGGTTTATCTGTCGTAAAGCAAGCGTCGGCAGGACGGACGATGTAATTAAAGGTGACACTGTCATTGCGCGGCAGAACACAGTCGTACAATTACGACGAATAAAATTTAACGAAGTGTGCATCACGCGCGCGGTGTCACTCGCGATTCGCGCACGTGGTTAATTAAGCTCGCTCGCTCGTCGGGACTCACCCCGGTAACTTGATCCGCGCGCGATTCCCAGTCCACCGAGGTATGTAAATCGAGTTCTGCCGTTTCCTATGGCCTGGATCGTATAATTTTCCACCCGTGTCCGGGATCAGAGAAAAATAGCAGGATGGACGAGAGCAAAAGAGAGAAAGAGGGAAAGGGATAAGTGAAAGAGAGAGGAAAAACGGAACTCGGCGATCTCGTGTTCGCGAAGGTATTTTCGTTTCGGTGGGATTGCGGAGGCTTTAGTCCTCCGGATTATATTTCCATTACGCTGTTTGCCGAGTAAGTTACACTCTAATGTTACGCGATATATATATATATATATATATATATATATATATATATATAATGCGAAGGATAATCCCTCTAAGAAAGGAACCGATTAACGACGAAACAATTCGCGCACGCGATAGTGGAACGTCTCTTTATTATACACGTTGAAGTTCCGCGATAAGTAAACCGTTCATTTCACGCCACGTGTATTATCCCGTTTTCTCATATATCGGAAGGGAAAATATATTTAATCCTCTGATGGGAATTTGCAAAATCCCCAATCATAGAAAACAATCATCACTCACGAGAATTCTCATTTTAAATTCCATAGTACAGCACGCGTATACGCATCTCTTAACGATATTTTTGTTAATAAATACATGTGTCAAATTCAACTCCTCGTTTTATCGACAAACGTGCCAAAAACGAATCTGCTTGCGGTCCATCTTTGTCGTTCTCATCGCCATCGTGGTGCGGAAAATTCCGTTCGAGTTCCGCCAAACCACCGGAATGTGCCCGGATCTTGTTACGAAGTTTAAAATGTAACGCTGACTGCCTGAATCCCGAAGGTCTTGCTTTCCTTTCTCCATCCTTTCTCTCAGGCATGCATTCTCGTTTCCAATTAATTCCTTTATTTTCTTTCAACCGCATTCCTCCACGCGGCGAGACGTAGGTACGTAGATAGACGGAGGAGAAGCTCCGAATTAGCCCGGTAAATGTATTCCGAGCGTTATCGCCACAGTTGTATATATTCCAGACTGTTTCCGATGTAATAGCCTTCACGTCGCAAATTGTAGCCGACAAAGATATAAATCGACAAACTTACGGGTCAGCTCTACGGTATAAGCTCAACTCTTCTGTAAATTTCGGAGTGTCTCCGTTTGTCTCAGAAGAAAAATAATTTACGCTTTTCGCATCAAATCCTTACCTTTCTCCGTCGTATGCGCGGCACTACCACGTCTGTGTTTTTTCAGACTGGCTCCGCCAGTGCGAATTAATTTCTTCCCGTTTTTCCAGTCGCAGACTTTCTACAGATTTTCATTCTGATCGTGTCCCGGTCAAAAGCATTTTTGTTTTTCCATTTCAATTTCTCGTCGCGTTTTGTTCGAAATACACGATACTTAAATTTTTTTCGCGCAAACGTGATTACGCAATTCATACATTCTGTCACGCAAACAGGTGTTTCGCGAATTCACCTAGTTATATCAAATCATGCAGCCTAAAGTCGATTGAACTTTCAGTGCTGTCAATTTCAAGTTGCACAACTTGCATTAATTCTCTGTCTCATACTTGTAATATGAATAGATACTAAATATAGGAAAATTAGTAGATACTAAATAAAAAAATTCATATTTTAAGTCAATAATAATAAAAAAATTTAGAATATACATAAACAGAGATTAAATATGAAATCTTACGTTTAATTTTTATTTTTAATATCTTTGTGTCTCACGTAACTTCAAGTTAAATTGCACAGAAAGAATTAAATTGTACATCTTTTAGATGTGTGCATGATTAATAAATTAATTTCAACTGCTTCTCTAAATATAATTCTCAAGAGATATGTTTTATTTTTCGTGTAAGCAACGATTTGCCGGAAGCTAAGCTGCCACATAACTGCATCGCGCTATATTCGCATTCCGGTGTAATTAGAAATAATACTTCCCAGCGCGGAGACCGCAACGACGAGAGCAGCGTAATGTTGAAAGTGCATGGCGGCAAAAGAAGACCGAGAATGCAAAAGCGTGATACGTAAAATGTAAATTTCACGCATTCTTATTTTTTCTCGTCGCGGTAGCAACGCATAACACTTTTTGCGGACCGTACAATGCACCGGACAAATTTGAATCTACGGCCGAACAGAACACGCGGGAATATACTTTAAACCCTTCGCATAATTACTCGTAACAGGATATAAACGGGAGCTCTAGTTGGTCCCAGTTATTTACGCCGAATCCGACTTTGGCCCACCGCGCACTTCTCTCATGTCCCTGTATTTAATTCCCGCGAAAATTGTTGTATATGCGTCTAATTACTAGGCCGGATAACAAAAAACGTTATCCTGGATGCGTAAAATTATCTATATTTGTCACGCTTCTATGCGAGTTATTCGTCGTATACATCCTAACTTTCACAAATTTTCACAAATTTTCAAGCCGTTTAAGTATTAATGATACAATGATAAAGCAAATGCATAATAATGATTATCGTCACTCATTAAGTCCAAAGTTACCTCACTAACGTCATATACGATGTAATGTGCTCATTGAGCAGACAAGAGGATAAAATTTATAATGAATTAAACGCATATAAAATTTCGATTAATCTTTTTTTTCGTAATTATTTTCGCACTTGCTCATTTTTCACTTTTGTTTTGTTAATCGCTACGTATGAATTTTGCACTAACACATAATTTGACTTGTTTTCATTTGCTATTCGTTTCGTGTTTCGTAACGAAGAGAATTGCAATGTCATGTAACGAGAAATAAAAAAAAAAGAGAGAAGAAGGGAAAGAGTTTCCAGTTTTCAAAGAACCACTTTTGTCTGGCGCTGCCTTCCGTAACATTTCGTTGAATTTTTAGGGGTGCTCCGTGATTTGCAACGGATGCAAGAAATTTCATATTTCATGAGAGTCGGCACACGCCGCTCGGTGTGCTAGCAACGCTCTGGCGCTTCTAAGGATAAAAATTTATCTCTCAAGATGCCTCGTCTACTTGTTGGTTTCCGACAAAATTTTTCTAAAATGCAAGAATATTATGGTTGAAATTTATGAAGCGCGACCACCAATCTTTGCTAGAAACAGGTACGGGTAAGTGAAAAGACACGGGCATTTTGCAAACGCTATAGAATGAAGGGGGGAATCTGGCTATGATCCAGAATAATCCCAAATTCCGTGGACGATGTCTATTCGCCGAGAGTAAAGTCATCCGACATTTGACGACTTCTTTCCGTAAGTCGGTCATCCGACAATGCTAGCAGAGAATATATGATTTCGGAAGGACTACTATAGAGAAAAATTTTTACAAATATTACATTATTTATTTTGATTAGAATTATTCTGGTTTATAATATTAAAGTTTATGCAGCATATTATGTATGTAATATTCATAAACTTCAATGTTGTAAACTGGAAATTCTTTAATTGATACTTCTAGAACATTTTTATGTACAAATTAAATGATATTTAATTCGCCTATACGTACTACATTTCTATAATAATGGTAGAATAAATAATAACGACGAATAATAACACTAATAGCAACAATGGCAAACAAGTAACATGTATATTACTATAATAATCGACTGAAAATGATATTGATACTGATTATAATAACAATGACCATGAATGCGTAAATTGAAATTTGTACTGTTATAATAGACAAGCACAGTAAGCTATTAAAGTATGTTTGTCCAATGCCCGATAAATGTCCACACGCTAACCAAACGAGTAATATATGATTGTATTGGTGTAATTTTAATTTGCGCAATCATTTTCTGTTAGAAAACGGACTTATTAGCATTGTTATCGCGACACAATTCTATTTATGCGCTATCAATTACAATAACGTGGGAAAGCTCAAAAAATTGGATGAAAACTGGTGATTTCATATCGGAATTGATATTGCATGTTACTGTAGCATTGATAGGAATCGCTTTTATCAATAATGGAAATATAAGCACACTCGCATAAACATACAAAATATGCTCCATATAAAACATGCATCACTATATCCTGGCTCATTCTAATTGTACACACGTATTGTTATGTGCAATATTATTCAGCCGATAAATTATATTACAATCAGAAATGCGAGATATATGAGCTATATCTGCGATATAATATAATACTTGCGAAAAATATTAACTGGACAAAAATTTAATTTTACACAGTGCGTATGAATAATCGCAATAATGTCTTCGCTTCTAAAATCATTTTCGAAAACTCATATTAATGCCATGCAGAAATACATAATAATAAATTAACAATTTCGCATAATAAATTAATTAACAAAATAATTGTAATTCCCTGCGGATATTTCGATTTAAATATCTAATTTTCTAAAATTTACATTTTATTTAAATTGCATGTATTCAGCGAGCATCGATAATAACGATGATGTTTTTTACAGTGAACACTCTGAAATCCGCGAGGAGGACTTCCATACGTCCGCCGGAAACCGAATTAAGGCTTATCGTGAGCGCAGAGGATATCGTTGTATTACCAATAATAAACGCGGTATTACCAATATGGCTGTGCTCATAGTCAGCGAGTAATATGCGGTTGTTTACCGTGATCCCTCATTAAATATTCAAATGCATCGAGCGACGTCGATCGGGAGATACCCTCCCTGTGTGACGAACGATCAGTGGCGCGTACAGAATGTCGCACGAAAGCACTCGAAAACTTGTCCTCTCTCGTGGGTGAAAGCACTCGAAAAGTCGCGCAGGTACGTGAAATCGCACGATAATATAATATCGCCCTTCCTTGACAGGCGCGAAACTTAATCACGCGACCGGCGAGATTTTCTTCCTTTTTCTCTTTTTTCCTCAACCATTTTCGACACGCGAAGCGGCAGCAATATCGTTATGTCGTTGTAAGATGTCGATTCCAAGGACCATGATGATCGGTGGACCGTGGTTTTTTCGGATTTTATAAAACGCCTTTACCGCGTAACTCTTCACAACGTATAACGAAATCGCCTGTTTAAGGAAGCGACGCGAAACAGCGCCAGATATTCGAATCTTCTCAGCTGCACCGAGGAATGTAATCTGGCGAATGCGAATTCTCGTGGAAAGTGGTTCATAGGTTTCGGGCTTTTAAATCGCCTCCCTGTGTAATGGCTGTCTCTTGTACTGCTCTCCATGCCGTTAAAAATATTAAACGCGAGGATAAAAAGCCTTTGTTAATAGTTCATGTGAACTTTCTCATAAATAATGGTAGAAGATAATATCACGATAAGGACGAAGTATCATCAAGTTGCTACACGACCCAAATTAACAAATAAACGATTTGCTTAATAAATGTTTACTTATGTTTCTCGTCACGTTTGTGTTCATTAAGCTGCTTCTATTGATCGCCATAACAATTAATGTGACCTTATTGAGACATTGTATAGAGAGAGACATAAACCTACATTCGCTGTTAAATTAAAAATATATTAATCAATATTAATTAATATTGATTGTGATAAAAGTAACATAGATTTTGCTCAACATCACTCATTTAAACAATATATAATATATGATGTGCATTTAGACCAACAAGAATAAATCTAATTAAATACGAAAATTTTTATATTCAGTCAAAACGGGATCTTAATACTAAAATATTTCTGTATGAATCTATATACACATCTGATTCTGCATTTTGCAAACATAAAATTATTTCGGTTTTGAAACGCCATTATGAGCAAAACCAGAGTAATATCACTTTATTAAATTGATAAGCAATTTAATAACTTGTTTAAAAATTCGCCTGAATTTCATATGTGCAAAGTTTATCAAATTCACTGGGAAGCCCAATATTTGTGGCGATTAATTTATTCCGCCTAGCTCGTGCGACATCAAAGGGGCTATAGCTTGTTATCACAACGAAATAATGCATTTTTAACGGCGCTAACCGCCATAACTTTGTTTCTCCTATAGATGCTGGCGAATGAACCCGTTCCTTTTTCTATTACTATTGCGGATTTAATTTTTGTTATTACTCCTCGTTGAGCCGCGTTTAACTCCGTTTACACTGTTGAAAACGGTCGGCCATTGTTTGCATTCTATTCGTTCCCTTCCTGTCCCGTTTCAGTCTCTTTCCTTCTTTCTCGATACCGCCATTATCGCGGTAAACGGAAGGGTTATATGTACCTTGCCATCCATGGCGTTCTTATGCGAAGTAGTATAGTCAACTTGTTCCACGATGGTCTCTTTATAAATATCAGATGATTGGACTGTAGTTTTAACCCGCTTTTTTAAAAGAATAATTATCAATTAAAAGATTTTATATATTATATACTTTTATATTATTATACTTTTATATTATATATTATATACCGTTATTTATTTTTTAATGCTTTGGGAAATATTAACATCTTTTGATGTAAAAAAATTAATATGTAAATTGATACTATTTTGAAAATTTTGTAAATCAAATAACGAAAAATTAAAAAAAATTTATTAATAGTTGTGCACGAAATAAAATATAAATAAAATTTTTGTTCTAAATTTGAGACATTAATGAGTTAATTATGTATGCATTACTGTGCTGTGTCAATTGTCTTTTTTCAAAAATTTCTTGAAAATAAATGTATGTGCTATTATACATAATTTAATTAAATTATTACAATTTATGTATCGATTATAGTTGTATTAATTATTGTGATATACATATTATCATGATTATTTTTTATTCTGCTGATGCTAATCCAAATTCATATTCGGATTAGTGCGGGTTTGGCGGCGATAGAATTATTCATGTGGTTGTTGCACGAATGAGCATTAACATCTGATTGATCGACGAAACCTATCATTACGCTAGAAATACGAAACTCCTCATCAGTTACCTTTCTCATAAATGTTTCTCTTGCAACGGTGAGGTGCTGCGTTATCCTTGTCTGAAAGAATGACACGTGAAACGTGCCCAGCGTAACCAACTCTCTACGTTACTCTGCACATGAAAAATATCCGTACTGTTTTGAGTATATAGAACATATAAATGTTTCATCAATAGAGCTTAACTTGGCAATGTATCTTATTTCTCTCTTTCTCTCTCGTAAAGGAATTAATAACAATCTATTGTAATATAATTGCTGAAATTTATTTTACAATTGCGTAAAATTTACTGTACAGATTTGTTATTCTCAGAGCGCGCGATTGTAACATACATTCTAAAGCATTCTAACTGCGGTATGTGACGAAATACGATTATACATCGTTAATGCATTTAGTGCAAGCCCGTTCGAGCGTTTTCGAAAAACGCTAACCCACGCGACAACGAGCGCACTCGTGGCGCAGTAATTAATATTAATGCCGAGTTGCTTTCGGCTGAGTCAGCGACAGGACGCACCACCAGCTAACACGTGACGGCCCCGAACCGTCTCGACGCATCGAGCGCGACGGGTACCACGAGGGCAGAAAAAAATCGATAGTCATAAAGCACGCGAAAAACTACTGCTCGCTCGACGGAGGTGGAACGCCCTCGTCTCCGGTTTCTGTATTTCCGTTGTAACACCTTCTTGCTTCTGTCTCTATCCCGACGGAATTGACTAGACTCTACACATCCGAACCAGCATCTCATATCTTGAAATAGATGACAAAGAGAAAAGCAGGGAGAGAGAAAAGAATAAGGAGAACGTGAGGGAGAGGAGAGAATGCCTCGTGCACTCGAGGGTGAAATACGTCTCGATAGCATTACATGTGGATTGTATAACCTTATACTGGAGAGAGTCACACTTCCCTTATATGTAGATCCCTCTGTAGTTTCTACGTCCACAGCGAACACTGGGGGTGCGAGGCAGTCACGCTACGAGTCGGAAGTGACCCCTTCCTCGAATCCCGCGCTCCGAACCCCATCGGGGGTCGTAAAGACAAAAATCGGGGCTCTTATCACCGGACAAATTTATCACCGTAAGTACCGTAAACGTGTATGTGTTTGCGTTCGCGCACGTGCGAAGGGCATAAACGAGACGAGGAGGTGACTTTATCCGACGATTGTCCAGCCGCGGGCAACAATTATCTTTCCTATGTCCTCGAGTTCGCTACTGACGACGAATGAGGATCGGAGATATTAAAGATTATATGGGCCAATCTGATTAAAAACATTTTCTCCCGCAGAATTGTTAATAGATTTCTTATAGATCGTTTTCTCTTCCTACAGAAATATCTACCTATTTCTTCTGACAATAGCTGTCCATTAACTCCCGCTTTTTTACAATGTCCACTTTCTCTAATCCGATTCTCTTTTCTCTTTATTGCTTTTTTTATTTTTCTCTTCATTTATTTCATGACATTGTAGCCTTTTATCTATTATTGTTCGTTCTTCTTCCATCTTTTTTGTTTTTTTTTATATATATAATATTTAATTACATTCTCTTATAATTGTATAATTTTTCATGATTTTATAGACATTTATAAAGCATCGATCCTTAATGCACTTCATTAGAAAAAGAAATAAGAAAATAAAATTTAAAAAGAAGGTAAAATAAGATAAAAATTTTAAAAGATTCTTTTAGGTAGATAAAATTCTTTCATATATATGTAAGATTTAAACGATGATGTATAAAGCAAAATGGTTTGGCAAGCTTTTGATCGTCAATGAGATCGCCTAATTGTGAGTAAAAAATGATTAATAAGAAATTGATGAAAAGGAGTTAATAAAGATTGAATAGCAAAGGTGAATAAAGTATATTCGGAAGCAATTTCATCCGAAAAATTTTCTCGTCTTCCAGTTGAGAAGCTTTCGTTTTCATATATGTAGATGGTGCCATTTAAATTCCGAGAAGAGCAAAGCGTATGGCAATTCGTCAATGTCAAGGCAATGCGGCTGCAGTCGTGCATATACGTATCTTGGCGGCGTGTAACGAAACAGCGATATTGAGTTTTGAAGTAGTTTAACCACAAAAGAAACTTTCTTAGATAGTGATGTAAAGAGACAGAGAGAAAGAAATAAATGGTGAGAATATCGTATATGTATCGATGTATCATTGTGGATTATAAAAACTAGAATGAGAAAATGCAGTTAATCCATTTTATTTACATTTTACATTTCAAAACTTTAATCAAATATCCAGTAAAAAACATACAATTATATATTCTGAATTTCTCAAAAATCCATCGATTCACAGATGGAGATTTAAGATACTTTGATATACTATTGAAAGCAATTAAGAAATGAGTTAGATTTTTTGAAAGATAAATCATCAAGATTATTAATTCTCTCCTTTGAGACGAGTGGATCTAATTTTGTTGAATTTTCCTTATCTTCACGGGCTTTTAATGGGAACTTTCCGTTATTTCGAGCAGAAGGCGGAAGCTCCGACGCGAGCGTTAGCATGGAGTTCACGTAGGAAGAGCTTTGAAAACTTATTCTCGCGGTACGTACGATTATTTCGTCGGTTCGTCGAAATAATCGTGCGGGAGTTAACGATCGTTGTTCTATCCACTTCCATCCGTAGCAAGTCCAGACGTCAGTTTAAAGTCGCATCAGCTCGAACTTCCTGCGGTCGGATGTCTAATTATGCGCTTGTTTCCGCGACGAATAAAGGAGAAATAATTCTATAGATATCGCATTTCTCCCGTGGATACCTGTAATTAGAGAGCGAGGATCATATCGGGCGAGAACATACATTCAGTCCGCGCGCAGTTTATATCCACATCAAAAAGAAACGTGAGCATCGTGGTTAATATCTCTGCTACCTATAATAACGTGAATGATCGGCATTTTGTATTTATTCTCATTCTCACGATATTACAGTGGTTATTTGCGCGAGTTTGAAGTTCCAGGGATCTAAACGGAACGACGGAGCTAGTGTCTTAGAGACGTAGTTATTTATGTTTTTATATAGATGGTCAATGAAAAAAAGTAGAGTAATAATTTTATTTACAAATTATCATTTGTGATTTACAGCTAGCTAGCTTGATAATTACACGAAAAAAATAATTTTGCTAAAGTATCTCCAAATTTGGCTACATACAGATTTGGCAATTTTATTGGACTATCAAAACATAAGGATCCTCAAACTGATTGCTAGAACGTCAAAACTTTTTATAGCTCATCTTGCTTGAGTTTCCCATATAATTATTTTAATGGTTCAATACAATTATTTTTAGATCTGTATCTTTTTTATAGATACTTGATCAAACTCAAAAAAATACAAACAATATTTATATGGCTGTTCACAATAGACCGAGATTGCCCAAATCGCTTTCCATTTGATATGCTTTTGAAGTAACCACGACACGCAGTCGTGAAAAGTGCACTCGGGAATCATGGACTTTTCATAGCTAGATCGCGCCCGAGAGAGCGACGATTTTCAGAATAGCATTGAAAGAGCGAAACGCGAAGGTAGAACGTATCGTGTCATTCTCTGTTGTCGCTGGCACGACAATTAAACTCGAGGATTACAGCCGCGGACTAGAACCCGCGGTACGTCGTATCGTTATAATGGAAACGTTAATGTCGAGCGTCGCTCTTCCAGTCACGTGAAGCTCATCTGAATACGATAATGCCCGGCCGGGTCGGCCGACCATTGCCTTACCGTGTCCCTGGCTTTACATTCTCCGAGGCTTTAATTCCGAATGCAAGGTGTATATAAGGAGAACATCCACTTCGTGTAGCGTGACCAGATACGAGTCTTAACCCATTCGGACAGGTAGTATGGGATAAGATAAGAAGGACTGTCAGGTACTTCTCTTTATTGGGATACAATCTAGTTCGGTTAATCAAACGCGCAGTCTCGTAAAAGAAATGGACTTGTCATTGGTGTGGGTTATCGAACGTGACCATCGCGTTGTAACGTAAAACTCTGTCCTTGTCGATGTGAAACTACGAACACATTAATCAGACGAACACTAATGTTTTTCTCAGTAGTTCCTGTGTACCTGGTCGATTCTGTAAACACTTCGACTTTAGGAAAAGATTACTCGCAGGCCACCTGCTCGCAAATATTCCCTCGGAACCAAGAAAATACATTTTCAACAATAATTTAACAACATATTGCGAATGAAATTACTATTTAACAGTCTTCCTTTACGAGGTATTAATCCACAAACTTTTGGTTAGCTCTCTCTTTCTCTATTAGATGCGTCATATTTCGTTGGTCGACGACAGCCAAACGTTTGAAGACATTTCTAGTCAGAACAATCACCGCAGGTATAACTACATGGCATATTCGGAAGCGACGGAAAATGGAATGCGCATAAAGTTTGTTCGATGTGAATACACGACTGAGAAGAGTTAGCTGGCCTCTCTCGCGTGATAAGTAGAATAGTTTAAAACAACTATCCGCGCACGTTGAAGCACTTATAACTTTTACTACCGGGTCCTCAGGCGAATTATTGTGACAGGATGATAAGCAAATTATTCAAATATAATCAAATTATTCGACAAAACTAAATATTGCTGCATAACGTGATAACAGTATCTTAACACATCTTTTTAGATTTCAGTGTTTCTAACTAATTCACATCCATTTGTAATTTACAAATTTGAATTTTATATGTTCTTATTATTTATTCATTTTATCATTATTTACATTATTACTATAATTTGTCACTTTGTTGAAATTATGATAATGCAGAATGTTAAAATATTGGCTCTTTTTCGATCGTTCTCATTACAGTATTATCTTTTATGTCGTTAAATAATGTCGATTCATCTTACAGACTTAATGACCAAAAAATACATAAAAGCTGATAATTAATCATGTTTAACTAAAGGATGCAATCACGTTTCATGAATTGGCAAACATTCGCCGGAACCTAGTGTGGTGGGATACACAAACGTTGGAAGCCGGGTCAATAGAAGTCGCGTTTAACGTCGCGAACGAATATAAAGGACTTTCACGGTTAATTCCTCCTTTATCCAAGCTGGAAAGCTTAACCGTCCGTTCTGGCGCAAAGGAGTTTGCGGTACTATATCGCCTAGAAGCTGAAAGCGACTAATTATTTTTTATTTCAACCGTCGCGGTCGCCAGACAAAGGCCCTATTGCTCGTCGCGCGAGCGCGACCATGGACAATTTTATACTCGATTCCTTGGTTACCCTCTCTTTCTCTTTCTGCTTGTGTATTTTTACGTTACCTTCTTGCTACCCACGTTAATCTCACGTTCCAGACAGAACTACTTTAGACTGATTTTCTTTACCCTGTTTTTTCCGCTGATTCGTTAAGACATCGTTTGAAGCAATTTCTTGAAAATTAAATCTCCATACATGTAGTATCCATATTATAGTTAAATCTTATTCTAGGAGCTATTTTCAATTTTTCGTTAAAAAAAAATTTAAACTTCTATTCGTCTAAATTTGCCGATTGAATTTTCCTCATAGGGCAAAATATAGAAAATCTTTATTCTTTGAAATTGATATACGTCGATCGTTTGATAAGTTTGGTAAATTTCCATGAAATGGCGCTACAATCCATTTGATGACGCGACATTTCGAAAGATCCACTCTTCGAACCCCTTCAGGCCAAATTTCAGCCAGAAAGGACGTATAGTTCACGTTTGGTAATCATTTGAAGTAGGCTGTCTCAAAGTCTGCAAAATACTCATTGACGGCGACAATGACTTCCTCATTTGACGAGAATTTCTTCCCACCGAGTTTTTAAGTTTGGGAACAGAAAGAAGTCACACGGGACCAAATCCGAAGAATAGAGTGAATGAGGAATCAATTCATAGCCCAATTCGTAGTTTTGCAACGGTCGACTTGTGGGACGACGCGTTGTCTTGATAGAAGAGCACTTTTTTGCCAATCTCGCTTCAAATGACTACCAAACGTGAACTATGCGTCCTTTCTGGCTGCGTCCTTTTTGGTCTGAAGGGGTTCGAAGAGTGGATCTTTCGAGATGTCATCAAATGGATTGTAGCACCATTTCATGGAAATTTACCAAACTTATCAAACGACCCACGTGTATGTAATCAAATGTACTGTTAGATATCAGTAATTTAATTCTTTGAGTAAAATAACACTTTGTTTATTCCATTCCAATTTGTGTGTTAAAATATAAATCAACCACTTCTATGACTAGTTTCGAAGTAAACAATCATATTAATGTATGCATTTACTTAATAAATAATAAAGTGAGCTAAATACATCTTCATGATTTTAATTATTTAATTCCATTGTTTTTGTTAAATTAACATTTTAAGTTGGAGCACAGGGACGATCAAGAAATGACTCATAAAAATAACTCAAATTGAGTACACTTTGATATGAATTAGACAATAATTAATCATTGTAAAAAGGTGGAGAATATAGGAATAGAATTTATGTAAAATAAATCTTGATTGTAGTTTTTACTGTCTATCTATTTTACATGTAAAGAAGAGAAAAATTTATTCCTATTAGGTCACATTAAAAGATCAAAAGATCG
>Ga0157364_1000971_pt1 | contig 22778 bp, 10 predicted proteins | sample AttsexASBM2_FD_111476 | JGI IMG/M metagenome (GOLD analysis project Ga0157364, IMG submission 111476) | Fungus gardens microbial communities from leaf cutter ant in Ribeirão Preto, State of São Paulo, Brazil - Atta sexdens ASBM2 | ecosystem: Host-associated > Fungi > Mycelium > Unclassified ...
TCTCTCTCTCTCTCTCTCTCTCTCTCTCTCTTTCCTTCTTGTTGCGGTCGTTTCTCTTGATGCACACGCGTGTCCTGGGCGTGCCTGCCTTTCACGCGTGCACCCGTAGACCGGCGCGCCGTTCCCGTTTTTATTGCTGTCGGAAATTAATGAGATCGCGAAGCGATACGACAGATATGGGCAAGCGAACGATTCAACTAGCAGCACGTTCGATTCGGTTTAGGCGTTGCGTTCGCACATTCGCTTTCATTAAGCGATATCCTTTGAGATGTGAATCGCAATCAACGAGCGCATGCTACACCTTCAAACAAGCCGACTGATTAAGAAATCGTGTAAAGCCTGTACAACTTACGCCATAATTAACAGACGTACTCTACAAATTGCGTATCGATGTTTGTACGTACTACTATGACACGATTAAACAATCATAGATCGTTAGTTCACCGATTTATCACTTGTGTGATGCCAAGCGAAACCGAATCGTTCACCGATCGCGAGACCGAGAAGGGCGCGTAAATCCCAGTGATGAGTGAATGCGATCGCGCGTGAAGGCATTTTCCACGTTCGATTTGACGCTATCGCGATGACGAATCGCAACGTTACATCGACGCGAAAACTTCTCTCGCGATCGCCAACCGCGATCAACAACGATACATCTGGCGTTCCAGTAGCAGGGAAAACCGCAGTGGAATCTTTCTCGCCCGATGAAAACCGAAGGCGCGGCTGATGGATGAAGATCGATGTCATGTACGCGACGCTGCATGCATCCTCGTCTATATTTCGATACCACTCTCTCTTTTCATCCCCCTTTTCCCTGCCCCCCTCGCGTAATGTCGTTACACCTCATATCCTTCTCCTTCGGCTTAATATCCTTCAGCACGTGTGGAGATTCCAACGCGAAGAGAAGCGCGTCAGGTGCCTTCTGCACCTAAAAATTCACCGGTATTTTCCGAGGTACCGCTGTTCGAGAAACGATTATCCCTCTCTTTGAATAAACTCGAGGTACATACACCGGGATACCCACCAAGTAGGTGTAAAAAGCGTTACGAAGTTCTATATTATATTTAAGATTATAAAATATAATATCCGTTATGATTCCTCTTAATTTAATTCTCTGGAGCTGATATCAAAATCTATAATACAATTACTGATGTTAGATTTGTAACATTTATATATATATATATATATATATATATATAATTTACGTAAATTAAAACACACTAATTAATTTCAAGAAATCAAAATGACCTAACTCATGCAAAAAAAATGATTCTTCAATATTAATGAAAATAAGTCAAATTTGCGAATGTAATATAAAAAAATTGAATTATGTGACATTTTTGATGAAAAAAATGTATAATTGAGTGATTTCATCATTCCGGAGATTAAATAATAAATTACAACTTGTAACCTGATAATATTAAAATTAATTATTAATCGCATATAATCAATGAATGGGTAATTATATTTTCAGAAATATAAAAAATTTCCTACATACAATCTTTTAAGAAATTCTGTCAAACTTTCCCGAATATAAATATCTGATGTGGTCGGATATATTTCGTGTTTTATGCTGTTTCAGCAAGAAGTTTCAAAGCTTCTCTGTGACCATTCGGCATATTGATATAAAAAGATATCCAAGTTATCTATGAGAAAGTCAAATAAATTGCAAAACTTTCCGACAGCAGCGAGACAAATTGCCCGAGACGAAATCGACGAAAACTAGCGAGTTCTTCTTCTTTTCGTGGAATTAAATCTGTCCTTTTTCTCGATTATTTTCCGGTAAAACTACTTATTCGATCAAGGAATATGTTGGTGACATATGCTTGTTTACGAATGCACCGCATCTTTCTTATTTCTTGCCTTCTTCTATCTCGTTGTATTCTCCGAAAAATCTTCCCCAAATTATTCTTTCTATTTTTTAATCTCGTAATATATAAAATATTTAAAATACAATTAGGTAAGATATAATTATTCGATGGAAATAATAAAGATGTCACACACGTTGTAGAGATTAAGTATAAGAGCGAGAGGATGAGCATTCGCGATGATTATTATGCGATAATTAATCGCTATGAAGATGGTATGAGCTTGATTAGGAATCAGCGAGTAATCATTCTCAGCGTGCGATGTTTACCGGACGATCGACCGGGTGGATCGAAAACCTCGAAAGACTCCCGCTGGCTGGAATCGGCTGAGCTGTCAGACGAGCGATTATTGATGATGCGCATTGATGGCTATTGAGAAAGAAAGAGCTGACCGCGGTCTTCGTAGCGCTTGGCAACGCTTGCTAACGCGGATATAATATGTCGGGTTCTCTGCCCTCTTCTAAGGGCGTCCAACAATACAATTTTCATTTTCGGTCGAAGGGTAAACGTTTCCCCCATACATCGCGCCATTCTTCTCGTTCTTTTCTTCGTTTCTCTCCTTTCTCTCAGACGACCTGTGACTCTCCCTCTCTTGTCTGATCTGGTACGAAGCTTTCTCCCCCTGCCTCGATCGTTTTCCATACGAGTGGAATATTCACTGTGACGAGCCACCATCGTCGATATCGCTCTTCATGATCGTAGCCATAGTAGTCTAGCTTGTCGCTCCGCAGACACGTCGGAGGTAATGGCGTGTGCCCTTTTCGAGAACCCTCCGTCACGGACGATTTTGCCGTTCGACGACATTATTTATCACTTATTTCCAGAAAGATTCCGCGTACATTCTCCTTTTTAAAGCTTTCTTTCGCGAGAAGACTAATAATAAGAAGCTAATTGTGCTTGTGTATTTATTTGCGGCCATAAAGATCGCATTAGCATACAATTTTTGTTATATTAACTCTCTAATCCCTTCCATTTAAATCACTTTCACGCGAGAGGGGCAAGTAAATCCCTCGTTAACGCTGCGTATTTCGCGATATAAGCCACTTTATTTTTTATTAAACTCAATTCAATTTAATTACGTGTATACAGAAACGGTCGTATAATCGTGAAATTTATAATCAAGCATTCGCGAAAGAACCTACCGTTGCTAGAATTTGTAACATAAATCACAGTTGCACATAAATATCGCAAGTCCTCTAGTAATCACTAATTTAAAAAGTTTTTACTTTAGTTAGCTTATACTCTTGGAAATTGTTTGTTCTTTATTTTTAGTATCTATGTTTGTACGCACGTATATTTGAGTTATGGGTGAAGCAGCAATTGTAATTTTGCATCCCGTTTTCCAGCCATTTCAATCAATTCCAATCCTATCTGACTCCGATTGGAGATCATTGCTCGTTCAAGCGAACGACTCGCGCAAACAAAGCTGACGCAAAGAACACGACGCATGCACGTGTGTTTGCTGCTACCCGCCGCGCCCTGTGAGAGGTCCAGGGGAGATACAGACCTCTCGCCCCCCCCCCCGCGCGAATGAAGCTCTCGGTATCCATCGAGAAGAGATCTCGTCTGGCTACCTAACGCGGGGAATGAAACGGGCCGTGGCCGTTGCGTAAATCCGTAAAGGGGAGCTCGCGACTCCGTGCCGCTGCGGAAGGGATCAGGGTGCCACGTGACGGACGTGTTTGCTGGGTACACAGAACTCGGTGTTTGGTACACACGGCCTTGGAAGGCACAATGCTCGATGGGTTACCAAAACAGCGGCGCGACGTCAGCATAAGCGATATTTGTGTCAGCATAAAGGACCCCCTAAAGCCGCGTTAAAAGAACAACCGAGGCTCTCTCTTCCGCGGCCGCGTCGAGTACGGTATAAGTCAGTTGTGGATCAGAAATGAGATGGTGTCATTTTTTACTATAAGTCTAAGCTGCGACGTAATATGGAGAATATATATATATATATATATATATATATATATATATGACGTAATATATTTCATGCAATAAATGTCAGAAAATAATCTTCATTTTATTGTAATTTCTATATTAGAAAATGTTGATATATTTCGTATTTGACATCCAAGATATTTGAAATCGAATTAAGCTTTGTTCTATTTAATCAGAAAAAACAAAGAAACAATTCAATAATTACAACTTAATAATGAACTAGGGTGACTTCGATATATATATATATATATATATACCGCACCTATCAAAAACTTAATTTATTAAGTATTATTTAAAGTAAACGAACTATATCAGTAAAAACTTTGTACTATCTACTATTATGAAAAAAATATTAGAAATCCGAAATATTTATATTTCGTATTAAAAAATGAACTTTTTTAAATCCTTGCATCTTTGCCGTATATCCCATAGTAGGATATATGGCTACTTATAAAGGAAGAGAGGGGTATATAATAAAAAACTCATAAAAAATTTTCAAATAATGCATATAAATAAGACGTAAAATGACACAATAACATATAAAATGTGTTTATAAAGTTTTATTAAGAAATAAGAATGGTAAATATGTATAGGAAATAATAATAAATAATAATTACAATCTTCCTACATATATTACAAGTAACATGAGGTTCATATTTCATATAATGCGTTTATCACATTTAATATACTGAATTCAATCTGCGCATCTTGTATGCTTTGGGCATAAATCCCGCCCGCTAAAAATGCCATATATCCCAAACAGATGGGATATACAAAACAACAAACTAAACGAAGAATACGAAAACAAAGCACTTGTATTTTGCTATGCGACATGCTTTACTATTCCACTGCACGTATGTATCACGAAATAATAAGTTTACATGTCCTACAGTAATCATTTTAAGTAGATTATAATTTATGGCGTTACTTATTACAGTGACACAAATCGATTCAACTCACAATAATTTCATTAATATTAACAGTAAAAACCTAAAATCATAATACAATACTAATATAATATAACGACATGTAACAGAGTAGTTGCGGGAAAATTATTCCCACTCCTTCTATTTTGTTCTGATTTCTGCGGCATAAATCCCAACGCGGCATATTTGCCGGAGTTACCCTAATTGTAAGTTGATAAAAATATAGATAGAATAATTCAAAGATTGTCTTATCCTTATTTTCAAGTCGATGCACGTAACACCCGCCACTTTTTCTCTGTCTTTGCGCAGTTTTCAAACATTCTAACTATTTAACGCGAGACAACATTCCAGAAGCGTGACTCGCAATCATAAGAGTTCTCGACTTTCGTGCGAAAGTACAGCTGAAAAAATTCTGCTCGCAACAAGGCGGAACCCGATGTACGCGTCCTGGAAGGATTTTCGAGGTAAACGACCGTTGGCTAATGTTCGCCTGCGAAGTCCTGCCTGTACCCGATTTCAGCAGGACGACGACAGTCGCATTAGCCACAGGACGAGCTTACAATGGACCCCTCTGTTTTTCACGCATGATCGGGGCAGCCAACGGGGGTTCGTGGCCCCCTCGATCTCTTGCCTGGAACCCCGTACTTAGCAGAGGAGATTTGTGAATCGGGGTGTCGCGCCCGAAATAAGTAAAAAATTGATCGATGATACTATAGTTCGTTTTTTTCGTTCCTCTTACTGTCAGAAATTCTAAAAATTATTCAGCTAATTTTCTGATAATATAAAGATAATTTCTATTTTTGTTATTCTTCTCCTCGAGAACTTATAAAATATAAGTTTTTGCATTCAAACGCAAAGATCTATTTGTAGGCATAAAACAAAAAATTGTAATAAATTCTAATATAAAAAAATAGATAACATATAACAATAAAAACCCGATAAAAATATCATAAAAATCAGATGCCTACTGCTATATATTATTTAGCTGTATATTATTTAGAATACTTTTGATTGTTGAGTTATTATAGTTGAGAAAATAATATAATAAATATAATTGCTAAAAGTCAAAGCAATTTTAAAAATTAACCGGAAACTGCCTACAACGATTGCGTTACAAAATGACAAACTGTCGCGTCGATAATTTTTCTTTTCGACCCGTTGGTCGTTCAATGAACGCACGAACTGGTTTTACACTGTCGGTGTCACGCTAAATCTCCGGCGCATTGTTCGCGCCCCCTCTTACCGTCACGATTTTCCATCAGCACCCCTCCGAAAAGCCTGCCACAGTCAACTCCCACCCCTCTTTGTTCCACCCTCATCGTAAACCTCCACGAAACTTAGCCCCTGATCGTCGTCCTCTTCGTGATCGCCGCACGATGCATGGATTTGTCAAAAACCGTGCATTTGACCATATCGATAAATCATTATTTTGTACAATATTATCTCTTTATTTCGTAGAATTAGATTTCCATAGAATTTAGATTTGCATATAGACAAAATATTAAAATTATAATTCATTGTCGAGTTGTCATACATCTGCCAATAAATAATTATGTTTTCGGTTTTGCAATGAGTAAAATTTTTGTATCATATATAATTTTTGTATCATTTTTCGTGCATTCGATATTGCTCTTTTAAACTCTGTTTATGTATAAGTAAATATTATATAAGAAAGTGAAATAAATAAAAAATTTTCCATTTCGCGAGATAAATTTAGGAAGCGTATTATTTAACTAGAGAAAGTTTATAAAGTCTAAATAATACTCGGCTTCGTTTCTGTGCAGCAAACTTAATTTTAAGATCCAAAGCAACTCCTAACGAGACTTTAATGCATCTTTTTTACCCGAGTATCATCATCCTTATTGCGCAACTTCCTCAAATACGCATTTCCTTAAACATGCCTCTCTTTCTCCCACTTTATCCATTAGCTCCCGCCATAAATCACCGACGAAGGAACGATCAAGGAAACAGATGAATTCCTGTGATTATCGTATTCGGCGCGGTATTCCCTGTACTCGGCGATACTCGCTGTATCTGAGATATAGCCGTCGGGCGAGCGTTGCCGATTGGCTTGATGAACGAGTGCGATTAATAATTAAGATCTTCGAAGCCGAATGGGGCCCTAAAAACCCGCGGGCGTTCTCTCTCTCCTCTGGTCGGGAACAGCGGGTAATGGCAATTTACGCGTCCCGCGGGACCAGATAACTTCATATCTTCGCGGTAATCATTTATTCTCTCAATGTGCATGATATTGCCAAATTGAATTAGATAAGCGCCGCACATGCATCTTCCGCGTGTACGTGCGCGCACGGAAAAGAATTCGCAATGGTGATGTTACCACGCAATATTATCCATTTCGTGCGCTTATCTAGGGATTGATTTCCACGCTATTCATTAGAGAAACGTTGCTCTAGAGTCAGCTACTCGTTAATAAACTCGTTTTCGAACCTTATGCAATGCGTTTTAAAGAAATTCAGAACATATAATAATCGTGATTTCTAAAAAACAGAGTCCAATGGACAAAAAAACGTATTATATGAATCATATGAATCACCGTTATATAAATAAAAGATCAATTTGTGATATTGTAGAATATTCAATTTGTATTTTTTTTCATGATTCCGTATATATTAAATGTATATATTGAATATATTAAATAATAGAAAAGTCAAGTTTACAATGTGTAATTAAAATTTAAAAAAATCATTTATCATGAAAAATCACGTTGCATAATAACTATTCAATGCTATTATAATATTATTAGGCTCACCAATTTTTTTATTAATATTAGACATTACCACAAAATAAAATTTTCTGATTTACTTCTTTAGTATATCTTTTCTTCTTTTTTATACTATATAATTTTTATATCAAGATTAAATTTCAACATTTCTCGTGTATTTCGATGTTTCTGTCCTTCGTAATGCGCGCATGAACGAACAGGCCGTTCGGCTACAGAAAATCACACCCCGATAAATTGACCCTCCATTGCTAAATACCTCCCTTTGACATTGTCGATCGGGGTAAGAGAGTTGTATAGGGACAGTATAGGGTGCCTCATAAAGGTCCACGTGGTACAAGGGAGAGAATCGCACCGCACCGAGAATAGTTGACAATTCTCGTGTCACGAAAAATCTATTGATGCCGTCCATCAGTTTTTCCAGGATTCATGATCATCATTGACAGATTAGTCCGATTCACCGCGATTGCGAAATCCATCCATGTATCACGAGAAACATTTGCCACGTTTTATAATTTTTGTAAAAATTAAAGACTCCTATATTTTTTCCGTATCTAGTAGAATATCATTTAAGAAAATAGTTGTTTTTCTAGAAATAATATTATACTTTTGGTGCTCGATTGTATTTTTTACGAATATAGCTTTGCCACTCTTGAAATAAACTCGACGTGTATTACGTAAGGCACTATGTTTCCTGTTTGGAGAAGGAAGATGATAAATAGTATAAATAGTAGGACGATTTAGGCGTCGTCGTGACTGTTGTCCCTCGAAACGGGTACGTCAATGCAGGCCACGTGGGGCAGGGTATACGCTGTTTTGTTACCAGCGTGCGACCCGCGCCACGTGCCTGAGATTAATGTGTTTTGATTTTTAGACTTCACATTATATCCGCCCGTAAGCCTTCGCCGCATTGTGCGCACTGAAGTCGCTCCGCCCGGTTCCGCACAGTGAAATCGTGATACGCAAAGTGGCCGAGAGACCGCAGAACTTTTGCAAGCCACAGTATACAGGCAGTATATCGCTTTCTTTTGCATATTCAAATTCTTGCGAATCACAAATAACACTAGTCTTCCGTTCATTTATTGCGCTGTTACACAGACGAGAAAATAGATGGGATATGTATAATTGTGTAATGTGTATTATAATTTATAATCTAATTGAAAAACAATTAATATGACATTATGATGTATCGTATTCTTTTTCACAATTCATTCTCTAACATTAACATGTGATAATCGACGGTAATCCGTGATAGAACATTGGCGAGAAAAACCACGAAAGGCCGGTACATTCGGGCCGTTTCAGTTTATCTCTGGTTTTTAACATTTCAATTTAATTGACGGCACTTGGGAGTGAGGACCCGCGAACCTTTAAAAGGGAGGAAAAGGAGGAGAAAGAAGAGACGGGGGAGAACGAGACGACCCGATTAATTCCTTTGTCGCCTATCCGCCGCTGAAATAACAAACCTCTTCGGCGGACGGGAGTCGAGAGGATACAAGGACGATAAAATCACGAGGGTCCATGGGATAAAAAAAGCTGGAGAGTGGTAGAGGGGAAGGGGGTAGCAGAGGACTCGACGGGATGAAAACTGGCGAGAGGAGGATGGTTTGCAGTCCTCTGGCTCTCCCTTCATTTTCCAGCATCGTCCGTTGCCCGACGACGACGACGACGACGACGACGACGACGACGACTACGACAACGACGGCGGCGGCAGTGGCGTCGGCAGCGGCGGAGGGAGGAATAGCAATTAAAAGTATCTGGCACAATCTTCGTTAAACTTCTTCCTCGCTCCACCCTACCGGAGAAAAGGCATTATTAAAACGTGCCGTCGGCTGCAACCGCTACACAGCCCCGTCGGCCGCACATCCCTCAACTCGCGTTTTCAACTCTTTTGCATAGAAAATGCGGTCTCCTAGCCGAATCTAAACTTGTAAGAATTGCTCCGTTATTCCTGAATCTCGATATCCTCCTTCGAAAACATCTCCGCTCATGTCACAAGATCGACTGGAAATCTTTTAACTGTTAATAAATTATCGTTAAACGTTGTTAAAATGTAATTGCTTAAAAATGAAAAAAATAAGATGAATACAAAAATTCATCACATTTTTTTAATTAGAACATACTAAGTGAAATAATCTTTCAATCAAAAAAATACTAATATTCTTAAAATATTGCAAGAGCTGTTATTTTCACATTTTTATTTGTTCTTAGCGCAAATTAACAGATATCGCGGTCATACAATAATGCTTCGTCGAGGCATTCCAACGAAAATCCCGATTTATCGAGAATTTTGAGAATAGTAATGCGGGAGGGAATGGCGTCGATAGGAGCATGGAAGCCGAGAGGTTTGAGAAAGGTAAGAAAGGGAGAAGTTCTCGAGGTCTCTCGAAGTAATCCTACTGCCGGTACGCGCGAAGGCCGGAGAATATAGGATGAAAATACCTGGAGTTAGGGAGGTCTTACTTGTCCCACCCTTTCCAGTCTGGTCTCTCATACCTACCGCGGGCGATGCCGCCCCAAATAAGACAGAAGTCATCATATAATTCCACGACTAACACTGGCGCGCGTTAAGACCCGTGCTAGAGAAGCTTACCGAGTATCCTCGATTTTTTCTCAAGCCAGCCGAGGAAATTAGCACGCCGTTCTGCCTCGCGACGCGTTCAATATGCAAATAGCGCACGTAATCGGCACGTAACCCTTCACGGAAGCTTACGGCCCTTTAATACGATCGAAATACGTCTAACACCCCTACTTGTAAAATATTGATTCACCGTTCTAAAATTCTCTTACAAATTATTAATATAATTTTTTTAATACATTTAATTTTTTTATTATCCACAAGGAAAAAAATGTTTGATGAACTAGAATTCTGGTGGAAAATGAATAATCCAGAATTTTTAAGTCTACTAGGTTTCTCATTAAATCTATTAAATGTTGATTATTTCAACTAGAATTTTAATAAATTTAACCAGAAATCTTATAAATTTATATAACTGGAATTTATATAACTAGAATTTTGGATCATTTATTTTCTACCAGAATTGTAGTTAATTCAATCAAACTTTTTTTCTGTGCACATTTATATATATATGAAATGAATGCGTAACTTCAATCTATAATACATACATTTTTACATATAAAATTGCATTTTACACAAAATTAACCTTAAATTTTATAGCAAAATTTTTTCGTACATAAGATAGGTGATATCTTAACCCGGATTGTATGTCTGATTTCTCAGAATCTAATGGAACAGAGAACTTTATACTGATGACATTAAAATGACAGAATTACTCAACATTATCATCAGAGGAATTATGTCACAGTTGTCGAGAACAGCTCTGACTTGGATATACGAATTGCAATAGTGTAGTAAGGACTAAGATATCACAATTTCTCCAGAAAAGTTATATTAAAATGCAAGAAGTTTTGCTCAGCAGACTTTGAAAAATCTTAGAGAAATCTCTTACTTTTTCCAAAATTTAAAACAAAATCGATTTTGCGAAATTAATATAATCATTATTATCGATATTATCGATCATTATGAGTTTAATATTCGAAAGGTATGTTTAAAAATCAATAAAACATATTTAAGTCGAAAACACACTTCCAGCAAAAACGAAGACATATTTTTATCATCGCATATTGAATGCCAACGACATACGGTGTCTCGTAAATTTGCCGGTATCAGAACGAGTCGAAAAACTTGAATATCAGTAGAGAACTCAGCAGCACTCGACTTCGAGGGGTTGAAAACGAACAGACGAGGAATGAAAAAGAATTCCGTCACGACCTCATCCGCGCTTACTTTGTCCCGACTCTTTGATTTCTTCTCTTCGATGCTCCACGACTGAGAAAGAGAAAAACAGAGGGTGTCGAGTAGAAACGGACAAGTGCAGTGGAAATGAGAGAAAAAGACGTATCGAGAGAGCGGGATGTAGAGTGAGAGGCTTCGCTTACTTCGGTACCGGGAGAGTGAGCGATATTTACATGCGATTTGCATACTAGTTGATCTCTATTGCTTCCATCTCCAACGACCCGGCAGGGGTGGCGGCGTATCCGCAACCCCTCCGTCAGAATTCGCTCTCTGCCTCTCTTCCTCCCGTTATTGCGCTCGCGATTCCCGACGAGCCTCTCTATCGCTATCTCTTTACTTCACGACAAGTAGTAGTAGCTTTCACACGTTCAGACCAACGGCGAAAGCGAATAAGCGAAATCCTTAACACCAAAACGAATCCGCGCGACGAAGGAGCTTCGGCGTTCTTCGAATCCTGCCGTTGCCTCGTTATCGCTCGTCTTAATGAAGTGTCCTTTCCACTGCGAAGAGCACTGCGAAATCTTTATCCCATTCTATCCCATTCTTGTATTTATCCCAAGAAAAAATTCTCGATAAAATATTGCAAAAATATTGCAAATGATCAAAAAATATTGTAGCTAAACTTTCTTCGTCCTCCTTTATTTCTCTTAATGTCAAACGTCGATCTCATACTTTTTATGTAATTGTATAATAATATATACTGTTAATGTATAATATGTTGCCATTACATTTTTCCGAATGAATTCCGATATTTAATTAATTAATTTTAATATAATATTTAAATCTCAAAAAAGCTTTTAAAATAAATGTATAATAACTTCAATAATTACAGATCTCATATTAAATATTTCTCTTAAAATATCAATAAATGATTGCATTAATGACGTTTACACAGAACAAGAATGATTAACAAAAAGATTTTGAACGAACGCAAATTTTGTGATTACAAATTCCTCAAATTAAATGAAATTGTGGAAACAATGTAATCAGTTCATATAAATATATGCTGGTTAATGATGGATAACCAGAGATCCTTTAAAAAGAATAAAAAACCGACAAAGATCTCCAGCTAATGAACAGAAAAAAATTCTAATTTGCTTTTATCTCAATAACTTTGATCAATGATAGAATTAATCAAGAGAATAGAGCAAGGCAAAATTACTAATAAATGTCTCGTCTCTTTTCGTGGGAAGTACGATCTCTTTACACGCGATTTAACATTCGAAAAAAACGCGATTTTGCGACTTATCTAAAAATTTAGACAAGTACAGGTTTAAAAATAATTTTGTTAGACTATCAAAATAATAATGTATAGAAAATTCAAGCAAATAATGAACAACGCTGTAAAAAGATTTAATATTCTAACAATCTACTTAAGCGTCTTACACAATTATTTTGATTCCAATAAAATTATTTTCAGATCTATAACTAGCTAAAATTTTATTTTAGGTACTTCAGTAAAATTGTTCTGCAATTACATATACGATGAAGAACTGACACTCGGAAATATCCAATTATAGATCATTTCAAATCATTTCTGGTCAAAGATTTCGTATTCCAGTTAATTCTATCTTTGCCATACGGGCTCGAGATAAAAGCAAATAAAAATCTTCATTAGCTGGAGATCCTCATCTTTTTTTTTTATTCTTTTTAAAGGATTTCTGGTTATCCATAATTAGTCAGCATACGTTCATATGAACTGATTACATTGCTTCCACAATTTCATTTAATCTGAGGAATTCGTAACCAAAATTTTTATACATAACGACATGAGATAGTGGATAAAAAAAGTGAAAGATCTACGGGGAAAGAACAAAGAAAGGTGCGAAAACGAGGTGGGAATCTTTTAAGAAAACCGGACGCTCTGTGGTCCATTTAAGAACGTGGAGGGGCGATTGATATCTGAGCCTCGTGCCACGTGAGCGACCGCCGAAGCGCAGCGTCTAATTAACTCCGTGACTGTGTGGCTGACCCTGTGTGACCCATAGGATGTTGCATGCCTCATGTGGTGCCTGTGTGCCCTAACACGCGAACGAACGCATCTACGTGCACACGTGTTGCATCGTTCGCACACGGACTGTTGGCCGCTTCATCGAGGATAGAGACATCATCGTGCCACCGATCCTACTCGTATCTCTATCTTATACAGTCTTTTGCGACCCTAAGTAAAAAGAAATTCCCCTTTTGCTTATATCTATACATTAAAACTAAAATAGCGCGACGTATAGCCATTAAACATCCACAACTATTTTGACAAAGGGAAAAATTAAAGTTTAATTATGAAAACAGGGGAATTTAAATAACAATTCATTTAAATTTAATAAAAATTTTTTGTTCTCTTTCGATAATGTAAATGACGTTATAAATTAAAAAATAATCATTTCCCCTTAACAAAAGCGCGCGTGCTAATTATAAAAATCTGAATAAGAATTAATACGTAATGAATATGGAAAGTATCCTATGTATTATAAAGCGAGCGTTTTGGTAATCGCTGTCGATTTATATCGCGTATCTCCCATAAAGTGTGCGGATCGCGACAAAAATGATTGACAATACAAATTCCAGACCCGGAGCACGGCCGAGTGGTCGCATTTGCAACGGTGTCGGAAAGATCGACGTGCCGTACCGGTTATCCTCTCTGTGTGTTTCGTTAATTAAAACGAACGAGCGAACGCGCGCGCGAGCTGGTTAATTTTATGCAGGTGGCGCGAATCGGACCGGCGTGCATGGCTTTCCCATTACCGGCGCGTTCGCCTCCCTCTCGCGCCGATTGGTCATTGGTGTCACAAAACGATCATGTCCCGATTCCGTGGCATCACGGTATTGTTAAATATCGTCGCTTCTCCTCCTTCGAGCGCGGCGTGGATTTGATACGTGCCACAGCGTCCATTTAACGTCCTGATGTTTAATAAGCGGGCGGACCACTCTCTGTTTTTCTCTTTATCTCTTCCCTCCCCCCTCGCTCTCTCTCCCTCTCTCTATCTCTCTCTTTCCCCGATTTAATAAAATTCCGGAATATAAATTATCGTGTGTAAAGCAACGACCGGAATTTATCGTGCCGAATTACAACGTGCATGACGAATTATCGACATTATCGACGTAGATAAATTTGCGAGTCAAAAGGAGCATACAAATTCATGTTTTGCGCTGCTGAACGCGAAATATATTTCTAGCGAGCGATTCATTGTTTTACTTCCGTTTTTTATTGTCCACGAATATCACGATGCGCCGTTACGAAAGGATGATACGATTTGTTTTGCTTAAGTTCATGAAAAAAAAAAAAAAAACGCCGATGGGTATACCGCTTAATGTGCCGGGAAAACAGTGATGCACCGTTTATTGCCGACAGCTCGGCGGAATTTAGAATAGGAGTGGCGATGCCAGATATACATCGCCGTATCATCATCTCCCTGACATTTTTATTAAGCACTCGGAAACAAAGAGTCCTTATCCGGGTTAAATCTTCGCAATTTTAAATTCAAATTGTTCCTATATCTAAAATAGTTCATATTTTCGTTTACCCGCGACTCGCCCATAATTCGAGTACTCTCGACAACAGCAAAGAATGTACCAATTATGCGAATAGCAAGTATTGAAAATTCGAGAGAGAGAGAGAGAGAGAGAGAGAGAGAAAAAGAGAGAGAGAGAGACATTTAATTGTATCATAATATTATATTAATACTTAGCATAAGCATGAGCATAAACATTATATTAATACTTAGCATTATACCTTGATAAAATGTACTTTTAAAATCATTTAACAGTTGAGTAAATAGTAAACAATAAACTTCTCATTAAATACTAAAATAAAATTTACGAGTTATTTTCCTAATCTTTATTTAATACAAGAAATTTATTTTAATATGACGCAAAATTACTTTTGCAAAATCAGAATAATGTATCTTCAATGCGAAATCTTCCAGCAATATCCGAGTAAAAATATTCACCGATGGCGGTTGTTCTCGAATCGAACGCATCGAGGCTACACCAAGCCGGCGCATTTTATTTGATTCTTTTTTTTATTTTTTATTTTTTATTTTTTTTTTTTTTTTTTTTTTTTTTTTTTTTTTTTTTTTTTTTTTTTTTTAGAGAAATTGTTTTGCGCTAGAGAGAACGATTTCAAAATTTCAATCGGTCGTAGTGAGGAAACGCGACCGACTGGGCATCGAGAATGTGCGTGTATGTGTATGTGTGCAAGTACGGGGGATGATTTCAATGCGGAAAACAGGGTGTGGCGCGTGAGAGCTGGCTCACCTGAAACAACACAACGTTTTCAGATCGCTGATCCCATAAGCGTCCACGTTTGATCCCACTGTTGTTTTGTCGAGCGCGCGCTCTCCCGCTCGTTTAATTCGCGAAAAATTGTAGCAACGTTCTTCGATTTTGAGAGGAAGCATCCAAACGTGAAGTACCCAAACCGATCATGGCACGTTTTATGTATCGATACGTCTCTACATCTGATTATAAAGTATTTGCAAACTATAAGGATAATCCTCAAATATCGTTAAATCTCTCTCTAATTTCTAAGTTTGCTATTGTTTGATGCGTAAGATGTTTTTAATTTAATACATGATAAAATTTTCCATGATAATTTGAAAACATTGAAGTGCGACGTCGTCGTTAAAAAAATTATTTTTAAAATCATCACGTTCCCCATCGCATCGATGAAATAAAAAAAATTGATTGTGAGAGGGAGAAAAGGAACGTGACGTTGGACGAGACTCGTCAACTCGTGTACAATGGCGGAGATATATCGTGTCGTAATATGCAAAGCGGATCGGATGTACCCAGCGGGGGGTGAAAGCGGGAGCCAAGGGGTGATTAGCGGGACAAAAGCCGGCGCCGCTACAAGTGGAACCAAATTGGTAGAAAATTGATAATCAACCGCCAATATCAACCTCCATTGGGAGCTGACGGTCTTCGTTCTTGAGAAGAGAGAACAGAGGGGAAACATTATGAAAGAAATATACATATTTTTTCGTGCAATAAAAATAATAAATTTGTCATAAAAGCGTCTTTGTCGTATAAAGATCTCTGAAAAGAATTGCGTAAAAAAGTATTATATATCCTTTTGTTTCTAAATAAAAATGAAATAATGATTCAGATATATATATATATATATATATATATATATATATATATATAAAAGATTTAACGTAATCTTTTTTAATCCTACATCATTTATATATAATTAATAAAAGTTAGAAACAATTATGTAATTAATTCGTGGTAATGTTTAAGATTGACAAAAAGTTATGCTCTTAGCTCGCTGGTTATTAATTAGCGGTCGCGAGTTAGAGTCTTGTGCGGGCGTGTCGTGAATTTTAAACGATTCGTCGGGCATCGAGTTATTTCAGGGAGACTTAACCGTGCAACATCGTCAAGCCAAGAAACATTGAAAGCAACCACAATCGAAGGAGAAAGGAAAAATTTGAAAGGAAAAATAAAAAGGAATCGAATACGTCGCGCGATGTATTCGAAGAGATACTTCGTCGAAGCGAATTGTGCGGCCATTCTGGTGTGAATGGAACACGTGTACGGTGTCACATCTATCTGAAAAGTTCATCGTTACTGGAGGATCCTCTCAAAGAGTTTTCTAGAATGCGAGCTAACTTGACGGGCACACGGTGCGTCGCGAGTGTGTAATCGAAAGAATCGTAGAGCACTTTTCTCATGCAAATACCCGACTGATGCGGGACGTGGGGCGCGAGAAGACGGTGAACTTTTTCTTTGGTCCGCTTAAAACTCCAAACTTAGATCCTTTTAAATTTAAATGCTTTCCCCGCCATCGCCATTCGTGGGTCCGCTTGCACGTTTTACCGTCTCGAGATGGCTCGTGAAGGTGAAGCAGATAGTAATAAAGAATAGCACGGTAAAAAAGATGAGGGACGCGAATAGATCGGCTGGCGAAAGTCAAGTAACTGAGCCTCTTTCGCGCTCGATAAGTAAAGAACAGTAATAGAAAATAAAAAGGTTCACTCGTCATTTTTATATAATTTATGATCAGAAAACGCAATGTTATTTACACGGAAAAAAAATTAATTGGGTGGTACAACAAATCTATAATTTATGCGAATTCAACATCGATAACTAAGAAGATTTGATGATTTAATAAATCGTTAATGTTATTCAGTTGTCAACTTTGCTATTTTAACATAGAAAATTGATTGTTTGTATATTGTAGATTTACTGAATCATTGAAGTTTTTTCAGCTGTGTTTTTTTCCGTATAATAAAAATATTATTTAAGAGTATAATAACGTATATTAACGTACAGAATTACTCGAAATTAAGAATATAATTACGTTTAATAATAATATTAATATTAATAGCATATAAAATATTGATATTAATAATTTCAGAATTAAAGATGTTATATTTAATGTATAACTTTGTCAAAAGATTGAAATAATCACAAGCAACAGATGAAAGAAGAGTAAGAAAAAGAGCGGCTGTTTGCCAACGCAAGCGTAACACGTACGGACAGCGAGAAAGTGGAAGAGACGAGTTATTAAAATGTAAATATGAGAATCGACAATCTGTAACGCATCTAGTCGCGTTAAGCGCGTGTGCGCTGCTGTGTGGATAAACGTGTCGCGAATGTACGCGAGAGTACGATGACATCCGCAAATGGGCTCGACAGAGGACTTAATCGAACGAATTTTTCTCACGCATAATTCCCCATCATAGCCGCCAATGTTGACGCCCTTTAGGCGTCGCAAACGCGGCTTATACGCACGTAATTTCTCGTGATAACTTTTTTATTATGCAATTTTCAAAGTGTTAACTTTTCAGAAACTTCCTTTTTTTCTACATTTAAGAATTGTATCATACAAATAATATAAAATTTGATATTATTGTTTTGTCATATTTATAGCGTAATGTTATATATAATTTTTAAGACAAAAAGGATTTAGATTTCTTTTATATTTTCAGCTGGAATTCATTATATTACTCAATGAAATCTAAGGTTACGTTAATGTTTTTGAAATTATTTTATTAAATGCTCTTAACATTAAATATACTTGTTTTACTTAAATGTTCCTTTATAATTTTATCTCTCTCGAGCTTTATCGACTTTTCATAAAATCATAGGATAATCATCTGACGTTAATAGCGTATCAATTGACATCCATTTCCCATGCCCAGGATCAACAGGATCCTGCTAATCTGACAATCTCTTGGAATGCCTCGGCAAATGCTGGAAATAAAATTCTGCTTCTGTTTTTTTACGGCGATCGCCATAAATTCGTGCAACTGATTCCATGCCTGTCTTCCTTTTCTCAAGAAGATTCTCTCTCTTCCTCTGTTCCGTCTGTTAACAGATTTATGGGCTTATAGATTCTTCTTCCTCTAAAAACCTCCCTGGAATTTCACGGAGGTAGAGTTCCGCCCTGACTATCGGCCATTCCACCCCTATTTATCTCTTTTTATTTCCTACGATTTTCTCCGTCATCATTTCGCGATTCTTCTAAGTATTTAATGGATGCGAATTACATACGCGAGAATAGAATAAGCATAGATTTATCCGTTTTGAATTGTCAAGTTTTTCAATTCATTTTTTATTTGATCCTAATAAGTATTCTACATATGACACTGATTTTTCTATAAATTAAAAATGTTTCGCATTACTTATTAATTTCGTATTTCTTTTATATTATACTTCTATATATTTGCATGGACTTTGATGCTCCGAACGTAATTACGTCCACCGGAATGGCGCATCTTTGACGAAGTCGAGAGCGAAAATCGTAATCCCGCGGGATGACAGCAACCGCAGCCGGTTCCTTTCCACGCTCGCCGAAATCTCATTCTTCGCCCCCTTGACGGCGACATCCTCTGGCCCCTCCGAGCCCCCGTAGCAACGTGGCCAAAGGGTCCCTTTACCATCTCCTTCGCATACCCTCCCACGTCACTCTCTCAGTCTCTCTCCCTCTCTTCGTTTCTCCGCGCCAGCGAGCGACCGCGATGGCTCATAAATATTCAATGGCCACGCGGCCAAGATAAACTAATTAAAACTTAGATCTCGGTAGTCACTTTAGATTTTTACTTACACAAGAAGCATTTCAGCGCGGCTGCTCGTCGCTCGGAAAAAAAGTCTACACGGTCCTGTCCTTTCGAAGCCGCGAATCCGATTCGACTTCTCCGTGAATGCAATGCAGAGAGGGGGTGGACACGATGACAACGCAAGGAGGACGGACGAGAGGCGGTTTGGCAAAAGGAGATGCAAAGAAAGCTTTACTCTGTACTTCTCATTAAGAAAACCACGCTCTTTCTTTCCTCTTTCGTCGTTCAAGGAAGCGAGAGCTCCCGCTTCTTAGTGCTCCCTGAGCATCTTTTTTTCTCGCAGACGCGAAACCTTAACGGATGTCGAAAGGGCGCGACAAAGGAACGTAAAAGTCGCTGCTTTTGTTGCAAATTCACACTTTGTGTCATCATAACACAAAGTGCGTGGTATCATATATCACATGCAAACAGCTTCTCTTTCTCTCTCTTACAAATGTATGTATAGAAAGGACTATATAGTCCTTGGACTATACAGTTTTGCTGCAGTATCTAAAAATTTAATTACGTACAGATCTAAAAATGATTTTGTTAGATCGTCGTATCAAAATAATTATGTAGAACTTAAATTAGTTGTTAGAATGTCAAAACTTTTTGCAGCATTATTTATCATGCTAGAGATTCCTCTACTCTACGTAATTATTTTAATAATCTATGTAAAATTATTTTCAAATCCGTATTTAACTAAATTTTTAGACCTCTTTCTTTCTTCGTTTCTTTTCGTATTTTTTCACGCAAGATAATATTTCTCAGATAATATTTCAGTAGAAAATAATTTCTCTCTCTTTCAAAGAGATGATGCATCTTTGAATTATTCACACATGTTCTACGTACATTAATAATTATTTCATCACATTACTTTCTATTAACTTTTTAAAATAATTTTTCACTTCCGATTGCCAGCCAAACTCTAGACAATCTTTGGTCCCGCAATCTCTTTTTCTTGTTCGCTAGTATTTTAATTCGTCGACCGTGTTTTCGCGTAACCCCCTCAAAGTCTCTCCCTCCAGCGACTCTCGTCTGGCGCAACTTATTTTTTCCTCCTTTACTCTGAGCCAGGTTTACTTAAGATATTAAAGCACTCACCCTCTTGCCGAAGCTTTTCTTCCGTTTCCCTTTTCACTTAGTCTTCTTCTTTCTACCGATAGTCGGTCTTCTTCATGGCATTCTTCCGTGAGAGTTCGGAAGCCTCCACGCTTAATTTGTAAGCAGATTTTTGCACTAATCAACGGATTTAAGGAGCTTGGATTGTCTCGTAGGCAAAAGAGAGAACGAGAAGACAGTGACACCAAAGATAGGGGACAAGAAAGTCATTTGAATTTATTTTAATTATCCTAACGAACAAGTCTCGAGGAAGCCTTAACGAATTATTTGCTCGAATATGATTGTGCAGAATTTCTAACGAAGGATCGAACGATCGTCGCTTCTCTTTAGGGTCCCTAATGTTCCACCCTCTCCTCCCTTCCCGTTCTTTCTTTCATCAATCATCGACAATGGAATGCGTGATTCATAAATCGATCGTTTTTCATTTTAATGGAAAAAAATTTGGTCTAGTTCAATGAGAGATACAATATTTAGACCATTGTTAATATGAAACTATCGAAATAAAATTTTTCCAAAATTGTAATCGTACATTTAGAATCATTTATTGTATATTATCTCCATTATGTTCTTTTAACAAATTTTTTTCATTAAAAAATGTGGCATGCATCAATTTTGCATATAATAAAAATCTTGCATGCTGCACAAAATAATAACAAGTACTGGTCCATGCCGTTTCTGCTTCTCCCCCGAACATAGATAGAAACGTATATACTCGAGATAGTTTGTCGGCCGCTTTTACGGGAGAACTGCGTACGACGTATAGAAAACTGTGACGTATAATATGATAGATCGCAACGATTCTTTACGGACCTCACCCATTGTGTTCTCTCCATTGCGATCGACTAGCGTGACCAGCGCGCGACAGGGTGACTCGGCCTTTTCTATGCTACAGAAAAATCCGAGGCCATAATACGTCTGCATAAAGTGTAATACTAACAATAATGCAACTTATCTCGCATTTAATCTTTAATTGAAACACTTCGTTTTATGCTATTTTTTCCATTATATATTGCCATATTTTCAAGCAACAATTATTATCAAAATCATATTTTATAATAGAAATTATATAGATTTTATATTATACACTGATGTAGACATTTGCAGTATATTTAATGACATAAGTTACTAAAGTAATTTTTTAAATAAGAAATATAAAGATCAACGAGCGAAGGTCTATACGAGAAAAAGAACAGAAAAAAAAATTTAAATATTACTCGAGAGAGAAAGTACATTCTTAAGAATTGTAATGCTAAAGTTACGAGTAAAATTTCAACATGATCTTCGTGACTGCGCTGCTCTAATAGAATTAATTAATTCAATCATACATCTCATTAATATCGAAGCAAGCTAAGATGGTCCAAAAAGTAACGCCTGGTGTAAATCTATATCCATCCTACGCGGATCACATCGTTAGAGTTGTCTCGTGCCGTGATTCATCCGACGCGCAGGCCTCAGATATAGCATCGAACTCGCACACGCGGCCGATTTCCCCGTAAAACGTGCACGCTCTGACGTCGTTCTCCGGTGTGTCTGACTGTGGGCGGAGTGGGTTGCACATTTGCAATGCAAACGATAACACGGCGTATCGCACGAAAACGTGCACACAGAGACGCAGCCGGACGGACGTCGGAAGAGAGAGAACGAGTGGCGAAGTATCGAGAAAAGAGAATTGTCACCCTCTCTCGAGAGGATTCCGAGCGCGGACATGATCTCTCTCTCTCTTCCTCTCTTTCCCTCTTGTTCCTTTTTCTCGCGCCTCCTCTCGCGCTGCCACCGCCGCGGATGGATCTGATTATCGGATGGACCACCTCGATGAAGTTATTCGCGATTTCCGTAATCTGTCTGGATTTGTCTCGGTTAGGAGATTTTACAGCTCGTTTTATCGGGATTATTTCGCGTAGTCGTGATGACGCATATTGTATCGCGCCATTATCTGAAAGGGATGCCATCACGTTTTATTATTGTCGATTAACATATTTCTATCGTTGCCGGCCTCAAAAAATTTTCTTTAATCGCCGTGATTCCGATATCTAAATGAGTACTTTTATATAAAGTACACTTAAATCTCCTAAGAGAAAACTTCTGAGCTTCTTTATTTATTGCTCAAAGAAAAATAAATATAAAGTCGGTTTATTATACTTTAGATCTTTTAATTTTTCCTCACTGTAAGTAATACACTTTGTTCGGTTATCAATGCTTTTCTTTCTTTCTTGATTCAAATGTATAAAACTTACAAGTTCCAGTTTGCACTTCTTTTATATTCTACTATACATAATATATATTTAAAAAATATAAAATAAATTATTTTATAAAAAAAAA
>Ga0157364_1000972_pt1 | contig 22774 bp, 8 predicted proteins | sample AttsexASBM2_FD_111476 | JGI IMG/M metagenome (GOLD analysis project Ga0157364, IMG submission 111476) | Fungus gardens microbial communities from leaf cutter ant in Ribeirão Preto, State of São Paulo, Brazil - Atta sexdens ASBM2 | ecosystem: Host-associated > Fungi > Mycelium > Unclassified ...
TTAATGTATATATCCGACTGTTTTCTCTTGTCAACATCGATAGAAGATCCACGGAAGAATACAACCAAACGAGAAAAGGGGGAAAGTAAATTCTCTACGATCGTAGTATTAGAGAGCAATAAAATCCGAATTCAGATCGCCTGAGTGGTCGTAAGGCGGATATTGGTGGTTTACGCACAAACTGTTTCAGATAAAATATACTCATGCTTACAAGACCATTTGTTTTACTAGATTTCAGACTAGCAATTTCGCTAAGTTTCTGCAATGTATATCTGTTTGTTATATCAACATTTTCCGAACAATATTAAACGAAGAATTTCTTAAGACTGCAAATGTGAATACATAACAAATAAGAAACAAATGTCTTTAATAATCGAGCTGGATCTTAAATGCTTAAATTATTCGATGTAAGTCTTACGAATATTTCACATAGTTACGAATATGAAAAGATTTGGAATCAGAACGTTAAGATTTCCAGCAGAAAATTTGGGAAAGAGAAAGTGCTACGATGATAAGCAAGACCAGGTGATTTCTTTGAGAATAACGATAAGAGTAAATGTGAGTGTAAAATACGGAACCTGAAGCAATCGTTCGATTTTATTCTTGAATGGGATGAGTGCTTTATTCATTCGTCAAGCTATAGAAAGTAAAATCCATCGGTGCACATTGCTGAATCTGTCTCCGCGCTGCGCGTTCTCTCTCATTACTCTCATTCTCGCTGTGCCATCCGCCGCGGGCGGATTTGAGAATTACGGCTCTCGGCGAAAGTTGCCAGCGGAAGTACAGTATTATGATTATGCACAATTAGATATCATTTATGTCAAGCATAGCAAGATAGAATAATTGCAAGATCTTCATTCCATGCGAACATGACGTTTCATGCATAAAACAATAATTTTATGCAAATTGCTTTGTAGTGTTATGTAAACAAGTTTAACTAATTATATTTACTAATAAAATTAATATTTAAATAAATTCCTATTTCAAAGTTTTTGCTCATTCGTATACTTTCTTCTCATGTGCACATTTTTACACATATGTATATTTTAGTGTAAATTCAAATTTTAACTTTATATATCTTACCCAATTAGTGATAAACTATCAGTATCATTAAATGATTAGTAAAAACAAACCAATTTTTTTTTAATTTCATATACTATATTAGTTATTATTAATATATTACGTATATATTACGTGCAATATATTATACAGAGAGATGTCGTGGAAATAGAATACCTCGAACGTGCGGCATTCAAAGTTAACACTGTCCCTAGGTGGCAATATCCAGAATAGACATAACTGTCTGAGAGAATCCGAGAGAATCCAGGAGGATTCAAGAAGATGCTCAGTACTAAGCAAGTAAATATTTAATACCGCAGTCGACGATATACGTAGTCATGTCGTAGACGGTTTGTGCAGTCTACAGGCGCATTAGTGTAAGTCTCAAATTGCTGACAATTCAATTGCATTATTAACAGAAACAGCAAATGAAAATGTCTACATTACTTTTATACATGTCCTTTTTTGTGCCGCAAACTTCAACTAAATTTTTTAAAAATAAATTCAAAATCAGTTTTTAAAAACTTTCATTAAGCATTCTTGCATTCAAATTTTATTTTAAAAAATTTGTTTTCCTTATTTTATAAAATTTGTTTTCTTTTTATTTATTTAAAATTTGTTAACTCTTTAAGAAGTGCAATTCGATAAAAGACATTACTCCTCTAAAACTTATTTGTAAAAATTCTTACATAATTAAGAGCTCAAGAATTATTTAAACATTTTAAACGTTTTTGTTAAAAAAAGATCAATGTACACAAAGTTAATTAAAAAAGCGCAGAAAATCCGAGACATTGTGCATAGCCAGTATAATTTACAGTAAAAATATCATAGCGAGTTACTTCAAACCATTCACTCGCTTACTACGTAATTACTCTTGCCAATCGGGTAATCGAATTCTCGCTTTTGTTCACGATTGAAACCGGAGTGAAGTTGCCCGCAAGCAATAAACGTGAACAAACTATCTTAAAGAACCAATTACGTAATTGTCTGCGATACTGGGGAAATAAAGAGGATATTTTATGTGATATTTGATGAAAGAATACCATCCATTTCTATATAAATAGCGACAAATAAATCAGCGAGCAATTTAATGTCGGCCTAGCTGGCCCGTATCTGTGAATTAAGTTAACACGGCATTTTATTAATTTCAAAAATTGTTCTGATATCACTTTTCATTATTCTACAGTTCTTTCAAAAACAACAAAATATTCTGCATTTTTAATATTAAAGAAAAACCAAAAATAAAGAAATGTCATGCTAATTTCACGTTTCAGTACGGTATAAATTCCTCTAAACTCTAAAGTTTCATCAACGAATTTTATACGACATCTGTCAATTGTTCCCATTTCTTTTAAGTTAGATTGATTATGTGACGTTTCAGGACAAAATTCCAATTAATAATTTTTATACAAATTTTAAAATATTCGAACTCCACGAAAACATACGACTTGTCGTATTATACCGATTATTTTCAACCTTTCTGGCGGTAATTCTAAATTATTCCAATCGAATTCTATATAAATAAATTATTATCTAATTTATTATCAAATGATCAAAAGTTATATAAAAACCTTTTTATAAAAATATGATCTTTTCAAGAATTAACGTTTCGACTCTATTTGGACTAAGAAAGATTTGTATCAAATTTAACACTCAAATATATTAAAAATTCAGCATAAAATTTTAACCTTAACTTGAATGGACCATTTCATGAAGTATTATTGCTGAAATCGTACACGAAAATATTCCACTTTGAAAACAATATTTCGGAAAGTACGTTTCATCTTTTTTTTTGCGATTTTCTCCAAAACGAAGCAAAAATGAGCATATCTTTAAAGGATTTTTTTTTAGTTTATTGATCTCTTACACGCTCTCGAAATCATTTACATTCGAGATACCCTGTATACAGAGTTGGGAAGATACCTTTATAAAAATAATCGTTATCGTTACCATTACTCAAAAATTAATGAGTCGTTACATTTTCTGTTACTTTTCCATCGTGTAATTGTCTATACCGATAACATCAGTGCAACGCTAGATTTACATATAGTAGTTACACATTGATTACAATGATCGCAATGAGATTAAACATAACACTCTCTCTCTTTTTAAAACTCATTTATATACACGTTTTGTCTACGTATTGTATATACAAAGCAGAGTTGATAAAATTTCACATTTTTTGTATAAAGTCCATGTCAGACTAGATAGTAAAAATATTAAAAACGGCCAAAACTAGATCTTTCGATTAAAAGCAAAAATATATAAAATATATAAAAAATTTTGTTATCAATATTCTAATTCAATATTCTAGTATCATGATTATATATAGTTTCGCGTCCATTATTCCAGTTTTACAAGAGAATGTTTTCCAATTTAACTTTTAAAATGGCCAAAATAAAATGGCCATAATAGATTAGGATTCAATATAATAAATAATTTAATTTATTCTCACAAAGTATTGAATGGTCAACTAAATGGCAAACCAGATCTATATTGATAAAAATTGTTAATTTCATTGCTATCATGTTTTTCTCATAAAACTAAAAATTAATATAAAATTTAATAACATTTTTATTATCTTCAAAGTTCTTATTTTAAAAATGTGTATTTCATATATTAAATTAAATTTAAAAAAAGACTATGCTATAAGATATTTTGTTATTGATTCGTTCCGTTTTTTTTAACTGCGCGCATGTAATTAATATAATTTATTTATTAAACTTTATTGAAGTAAAAATATCTTTTTGCATAAGATGCAATATATTAGGGGAAATTAGTGGGAAAAAGTTCGTGGCGTTTTTTTAATGCCATCTAATGGGAAAAACGCCACGAATTTTTTCCCACACCTAATATTTTAATATTACTAAATTATATTTATGTACTCTATGTAAACCATTTTTACAATTTTTACCAGTTTATTCTATTGAATAAAGTCAGGGACGGTAAAATAGAATTTACTATAATTTATTCCACCTATTGAATTTCCGGCCAACCTTGATACAAAGTAATGATAAAAATAACAATTGTATTTGTTATTATTATTCAAAAAATGTCATCATTAACATCATAAATAAGGAAATATCGTTATTTATTTGTTACTAAACAAATAATTGTAATAGTAATAATCTTGTTACAAATAATAATGCGTTACTTTTCAACCTTACTTTTACACACACACACACACACACACACGCGCGCGCGCGCGCGCGCACGCACACGTGTATGTATATTTAAAAAAAAAGTAATTTATTTAAGTTGTTTAACTATTTCGTCATTTCGCAGAATAATCGATTAAATTGAAACAGTTAAATATCTATCTTAAATCCTTGGGATAAACCTGGAAACTGTTGCACGACATAGTGAATCCGTTTGCCCGAGTTACGACTAAAATGTTTTATGATAATAACGCTATGGTCCTAATTGGATCGTGCTTTTCTTGCCGCCAAGTAAATCCGAGATAATGCGACTACGTGCGATAATAAAGTAACTGTTTCACCGATACAAAATAGATGACATTCTCTGAAATGCGTTACATTGCATCGCTCGCATTAGGCGAGAATTAACGAGAACAAAATCGGTGATCGGCCCTTTAATCCACTTTGAAGCTAAGTTTGCATGGACGAGATTTTTCCTACATCATTTTCTTCTCGCACTGAACGATTTTACAGCCCGTTCGATTATGCGCAAGAGAATCCCTCAGGAACCGGGCCACGTGGCTGTCTAACGCGTGCAAATGCAATTCGTATGGGGAACTAACCGACCCTCGTCTCGAACCCCAAACGTTCATTCTGTCATGCATTAAAAGCGTTTTTGGACTTTGAATATTTTCGTAACTTTGGTTATTAACGACCATTATTTGAATATTTTTCTGAGAAATTTGCCGTTATTCTTCTTACACTTTTTTGAAATAATATAAATAATTTATAATTAAATTACACAAGATGTTTTGGGATGAAACATCCTAACCTAAAATATGAAATTTAGCAAATACGAAAATCAAAAGAAATACGAAAATTGAATATGCAAACATATCAGTTACAGAAAACTGTAAACATTTCACAAGCTTGAATGATTCTTCTTTATAAAGAATTAAAGACATTCATAAAATTTTTTTCTTATATAATAATATCCTATACAAAATGAAGACATTTAAATCAAACAAGATCTTATACAATCAATCCATTGATTAGAATATTTACTATTATCATGGATCTTTAGCATAATATACAAACGTTAAAAACTATTTAATTAAAATCCGTTCAGTTTTATATCTAATAGAGAAAATTATAAAAAATATTATTTAGAAATTGCAAAAATATGTCCGCACTGAATCGAAGTGATAAAAAAACTATTAAAACATTGTCTAACATTCCCAATCACATGAAAACTCTTGAAAATGCTATTTATAAATTATTTGATTTGACGTCATTGAATTTTTTATACAAACATATTAAACAAAAGCTCTATGTAAATAATATTAGTTTTCACAAAAAAATCATTTAAGCTTATAAAATAATTATAATTATCCAATGTTGCTAAGTCACTGATCTACTGTAACGGAAATATATCAACAATTTGTTCAAAGTTACTCATTATTCTGAATAAAACTTATAACTAGAATTTTTATAAATAAACTGTTCATATATATATGTTTTGAAAAATATTTTATTTATTTCGAGATCCTTAGTTTATTTTAAATTAAAATTTAATCCAAAATTATCCTATATAACCTGTATTATTATAACTGTACTATTATAAATAATGATAAAAATTATTTAAAAAGGACCTAAAAATAATAACAGAGATATTTCGAAAAAGACAGTTTTGTAAAAATATATATGTGTATATAAAAGAGAAGTACAATTTAAAAAATTTGGAAATAAATCAATATCATAAAATTATAGAACAGATTTAACATCCATTGTATACAGTTTTTTCTTTAACGTACACAATTTTTAATAATTTTTAATATACGCAATTAATATACGCAATTAATAATATACATAATTCACAGACTTTTATATTATAAACAAATTTAAATCATATCAAATATGCGATAAATATAACCTATAAAAAGAGAAACAAATTATTGCGTTATTAATTATACGCTCTTCAAGAGTTCAAAACGTGTATAATATGCATATATTAAGAAGTACTCTCAAGCATATAATTGATTCAGCAATAATCCTCTCAATTATCTGTTCAGATAGTCACTGATGCATCATACATGAGAACTTGGTTTCTGCATGTCAATCACGTAGCGATCTGCGCAGAGTCTCATTAACCAATTTTTCTTACCGCAGCTTACTATTAATATCTGATCTCATTCTTCCCAGCGAATCACCTAGTATAGATATAAACCCTATCATGTAGCTAACTTTTAATCATTAAAATCAAACATCGAAGAGAATTCGTAATACCAAGGTGTGCATTAAACGTTTTATTATCCAGAATATGTCTACATCAACGATTTGTTAAATCCGCGTGCATAAGGTTATCAGCCGTATTCTAAATATTCTTTTAAGAATACATGTGCTCTTTTTTGTCGTAAAATTTCTGATCGTTAATTAAAATTATAATGTATATATTATATTATATGTATAATATAGAATACACATTATATAAATATTTTATATTTATAATACGAATCGTCTATAAAATGTTTTAGAAATTTTATTTTATTAAATATCTACATTTAATGCATAAAAATATCATACCCTCTTCTACCGCTTTAGATCATCTCTTTTATTTTTTCGAGTGTACATATGTACCCTTTTCTTGTGGTTCAAATATGGCAACTTTACGCGTGCGAAAAGCATTTTTTAAATGCGAAATACATCTCAAACAGCAATTTTGTGTTACAAAATAGCAATGTTAAAAATCACGCCACGTTCGCGAAGGCGCGTCTCGTCTCGACATGTATTAAATAGTCGATATTTAGCCACGGCTACATTGATTTCGGTTCATGCAGCTACCCGCCGCGCGTACCTGTGTAAATAATCAGGCTAACCACGCAGAACGATGTTTTATTCATCAGTCGGTGAACGCGCCCCGGCAGGATGCGAAATTTTTAATTCGCCGTGAAATCTGGCCGTCGACCGGAAGTAACCGTGTCGGCCGCCTCGCCGAGGATCGATACTCGTCGGAGATCGCGAATAGAATCGCGAGACTGTTTCGAATATTTTTTCAACGTTCACAATTTTGTCAATGCAATATATTACGCCATAATATATGCGACGCAACGGAGTTACAATTACATTATGTGTCTAACACTAGTCTACGTGTAAGTCTTATTTACACCATGACTAATTGTCTTTAGAATCTTCTTAAGATGCCTATATCTTCTTTTTGAAAAACTTCAGCATTTTAGATTAATAATAAAATTATTATATTAAGTGTCTCTTTCATCAATTTCGATTAAAATAACAAAAACTATTATTATTTTTTGTAAAAAAAAATATTAAAAACGTAATATTTGTCAATAATATAAATTTAATTCTGAAGTGAGCTCTTGAGATAAATAACAATAGTAAATATATCAATAAATTGACGGGCGATTAAGAGCTAGAAATAATATATTTGTATTATAATATTTCTGTACAATTAATATTGTTAAATTATTTTTGGAATGTCGAGAAATTTGGAGCTTTTTTTAAAAAAAAACCAGATCTTTATACTGAGTCTTTATACAAAGTTATTAACTTGACTAAATTGGTTTAATCTTTATTTCTTTCGTCGAAGAATGTAAATATATATATATATATATATTTTGTAACTTTTTCAGTATTAATTGTGTCGTAATTCTGAAAATGGGACATCAACTTTGCAGTAATCATTGTTCAACTTCGCAACTTTAATCAGACAATATATCAAATCAAACTCCTGGGAATGCTTCGAATGAGCAGCATTGCATTCATTGAGCTCGGGCACGACGGGATCATAAACGAAATTGAAATACGTGCGGATAGTGCGCGCGGATTGCACCAGGAACGTTACAGTTACGAACTTAGATATGTCTTCCGCGTCTGCACGTGACAAGGGTTTTCACGGCGTGATAAACACGATTTTCTCGCGGAACACCGGGCATACTCGCTTACGTAACAAATCGGGTTCAATCGAAATGGCGCATCCCCTTGGCTAGGTCTTTCTTTTTCATCCTCTCCCTTCCTCCCTCCCCCTCCCCCCCTCTCAGGCTACATGCTCACAAAACATTTCCAGCCACGTGACCAATTTCGCAACCGAATGGCACTCGTGCCGGAGTCTGACAAAAGTAAAAAGTGTTTTGTTAAGCGGCAGGAATTCGTCGTAATTAATGAACCGGGGGAAAAGAAAAAAGCAAGCACAATCGGAGTCCGGAAGAGGAATGTAGTCGGACAGCAAAAGATGAAACGACGTCAACGCAAACGTGGAATTCGCAAATTAATACAAGAGATTAATGAATTAATCCTCAGAGATTCGCATTGAATGCGATTTACGTTGAGCAGAAATTTTGATAACGGGCTTTAATATCGGGATTGCGCTCTTGATATTTTATTTATTTCGAGCAACTAATCGACATATTTTATGCAATATAAAAGTGCAATTAAGAGGATCGCTTTAATCAACAATGTCGCAATAACATAATTGCAGATAAATGTGGTAACATAAATTTTTACATAGATTCATGCACGGCGTAAACCGAATTCAAGCCGGATTGCGTAAAAGCTCCGAATATTGGAAAAATGAAAATAAAAGGAGTAATCCAACAAGTGTTAATAACATAGTTCCCGCTATGCCATTGTATTTCGCTTCATTAAGCTTTGTTCAAGTTTGATGAATGGCGAGTGATTCAAACTTTCAATGAACGAAACACAGCATTCTGCGACTCCAGAAAATTTTCTGTTCGTTAAAAATTATGTATTCACATTTAGTGAAAAAAAGAGAAGAATTCATCGTTTAACTTTACCATTAATTACGCAAAAATTTGGATAGAATATACCATTTATATAGGCACACTTTCAAAGACATGTGCGATTATAACAGAGCACAAGTTTGATTAATTTTTCGATTATTCAAATTTTTAGTCTCTGTGTACTATCAAAAAAAAATAATAAAATAATATAAGATTTCCACTATATTAAAGAAACATTATGTCTATTAAATTATTGTCTCTAAATAGTTGGATGCAGTGATAACGAACAACTATGAAAATGGACGATGAGAGGTTGCACTATCTTTATGATTCAACGCAGGACCTATCGATCTGACTAATGATTCCCTCATCGCTTGCAATAGTTCGTTGCAGTTTGCCGCGCGTTACGCGAAGCGATCCAAACACATAACTTCCGTTCGTCCGTCTGACCGCAAGACTGGAGGTGAGTACAACGTACAACGTCGGTGTCGATCAGTCGGGGCTAACTTTCCGCATTATTCGCGTTAACGTAGACTATATACTCCGTGCGCGATGGACTATTATTGTTTCTCTTCCCTTCCGTTTCGCCTTGCAATTCTGTTCCATTATTTCATTGCTACATTATCCTAACCGATCGAGCCGAAGAATCGATCGACAGCGGTGATTTAGAAAGATGGTCAATAGCTATCAACCAATGGATCGAAAATCCCAGTGTTTCTCTCGTTTCCGATAGAATGAAGACGTTCGGTTACGACTACTTTGATAAAGCTAAATGAGCTTCGCGAAAATTACTCGAGAGCGGGAAAGATTGTATTTACGGCTAACACTTCACTATTAACCGAACTCGGCTTCTCCGTACCACCTATAGCGAACCGTCCTATTAATCGAGTAACATTAATCCCATTGACACCTAGCGCATTCGCGAATCGACTTATCTTCGGCGATGAAGAATCGCCGTACAACTTCATTGCTGCGAGCGTCAGGTGGAGAGAGGCTAGGGCGTCTTTTAAAGAATCGAGAGGTCAACCACCTCCATTCGTCAATGCCGAAGTGTCTCGAATGAAAGAGAAAGAGAGAGACAGATATAGAGAGAAAGATCGTTTCTAACAGTTTTCCCACAAACATGGATGGTGACTTAAAAACATTTCCCCGGCGCAAAATACATGATTAACTGAGTAAGCAACCTTTGAATTGAACGAACATAAACGCGTGCGCATGAATAGAAATGCCCAAAAAAAGAGGAGCAAAAGGAAAGAAAACGAGAGAGAGAGAGAGAGAGAGAGAGAGACAGAGAGAGAGAGAGAGAAGAAGAAGAAGAAGAAGAAGAAGAAGAAGAAGAAGAAGAAGAGTGTGGGAGAACAGTGAAAAAGCTGACCGCTTTAAAGAACGAGTCAGGTCTCGACCGATGAACAGCTCGTAAACCCTGACTCTGAGACCATCGTCGAGAGGTTCATAATACACATAACACCCTCTTCAGAGTTCCTTATTCATGCGGTGCGACCTAGTGAAAGCTCGTAATGCCTACAATCGAGAAGCGAGAACACGTTCGCGCGAGTATAGAACGTCCAACTTCTCGTTCTCTCTCCCTTCCTCCCCTCCCCCTTCTCTCTCTCTCTCTCACATTCTCTTTCTATTGCGCACCTATAATTACAAAACGTTAATTACGCGATGAATACACGCACACCTCAGGAAAGGTGCGTCTCTCGAGAGAGCCGTGAGCTTTTAAGAGTAATGTGATGGACATTCCAGATGGAGTGGTTGTGACTTTATCTCGTTTAAGATCCGTCAATGAAAACACATTCATTTTAAAATTGAGAAAAGGCAGTCGAAAATAACTAATAATACTGTTAACAGTTTACAATTAACAATACAGTTACGAACGGTAATTTATAAAAAAAATAGATAATTATTTGATATTGTCACAAATTTAAAAAATACAACGTTTTTTAACATTAGCTCATACATAGAAAATCTAAGTACAACATTAAATATTACTATATAAATTTTAATTTTTGATCCATAAATTCAAAATCCTTTATCTACACATATATTCGTCGATTTACTGGAAAAAGATACTGGAAAAGAAGAATAATTCATTTTATTTAATTTTAAAAAATATTACATAAAATTTAACATTAATTTATCTTGAAATTGCAAAATATTTTTGGATACTTTCCACAGCAAAATATCAAACTTGAAAATATAGTTATTTTATGAAATGTATATATCTTCCATAAATATAAATTCATATTTCACTCCAAACTTTCCATCTACACTTTAACGGATTTTTCTCGCATATTTCGAGGTAAAGTAATTTTCGTTGCAAAATTCACATTGAAATCGCACACAGTAAAAAGACCATATAATCTTTTTATATAAGCATGCGAATTGCAAATGCATCTCAGGCTTTCATTCAATACGATCGTTTCTCAACTGCAGAATCCCAATTGAGCTATGGACGCAAAACCTCCGTTTAAATACAGACTTATTAAGGAGAGAGTTTCCACGGAAGTGATCTTATTCATTCGAAGATTCATTCATCACGCTACCGATGTGCAAACGTGCAATAGTAAGAAATTGCCGGAATCTTTCTGTAGATGGAAACGATAATCGACATAAATGGTTGAACAGATTTTCTCAAAACGTTTTGTCAATTTTGTTTTTTCTTATTAAGAAAAAGATTTTTTCTTTTCGATAAAATTGATGTAATAATAGAAGACATTTCAAAATTATTTAAAAATATTATAAATTTGATAATTCGCGAAGTATGTCGCATATTATACTAAAATTTTTGTAATATTATTACAATTAATAAAATTGTAATATTATTACAATTAATAAAATTGCAATTAAAAACAGTTTTCTTTAACAAAAATACATTAACAATATGGAATATAATATTTTGAAAAACTTCCTATCTCTAATATAATATTTTATAAAATAATATTTTATAAAATACCTATCTGTAAAACTTTATAATATATAACATGTACATAATGTTTTGAATTTACGCAAATGCGTAATGTATAACACAATTGTTAATTAAGAATTAATTAGCGAAAGAACTACAGTAAACATAGGTAATTTTCTAACGACTCTACAGATGTACCAGATGTTAATGCATAGCAGTATCGAATGATGCAAAATCGATAATACTTCAAGCAGAGAAATTTCTCTCCAGTCCCAGATGGATTTCTACCTCTTCCTGTGACACAATACCACCCTTTGGAATCTCTCTCAACACCTGATCGAATATCACCCAATACTCCATGATACTACCTATGCCTACTACGTAGCTGTAAACATCGTCGTTCTTCCGATGCATGCGTATAGCAAACAGTATACAATATAACGAATACGCAACATGCATATATTCTTGGTAAGGATCACGATACAGACAGAACAGAGAAATACGAGTGTTTAAGAAACAGGTCGGGACATAAAAGGTGCATAAAAAGTGACAAATCGCAAGTCAAGAGTGAAATATGGCGGGATCGATCGTTCGGCGTAACTGCGTAAGTATTTATCGCCATAAGGCTGGATTTTACCACGAACAAGCGATATCGATGGCGGCAGATTAATTTAATAGCGCGAGGCGGCCTCGCGTGGCACAGTAATTACCATCGTTGCCGGATAAACAGAATAGTATTCATTCGTTCATCAGTTCGTTTGCTAGCTTGTTCTCGCTCGATCGCATGATTTCGAATTTCGGCTCATAATCTCTACCAATGCTCGAATAATATATGATGCAACATCGAAAATCTCGGTGATATTCTTTTGAGAAATACATCTCTTCCTTTATCTCGAATTTGCTTAAATAATTATGAAGAAAATATATGACAAATCAAACAAAATAACATTTAAAATACGAATTTAATATAAACTAAATTAAATTAATTCACGTTACCAATTAGTCGCTTGTAACACGCAATGCGGGAATTATAATGGATAGAATCGACCGAAAATGCACACAAATATAATTTTTGTAAAACAATAATTCTTAATATGAATAATTACAAAAGGCGATGAATCCGTTAACATTTTTCATGTAGAAAAACATATAATTTTTAAATAATAATTACTATATAAAACTTGTTAATTTAAATTATTGAGTGGACAACAAATTTAATCGTTTACAATGACTTTAATAATGGACATCAAGAATTAAAAGGGTCATATACCGGTTAAAAACACGATTGCGATTTCTGATAACAAACAAAGAAATAAAAAGGATAGAATAAGACGGAAAAATGTCTTAATTGCAATCGTTGCCGAATTCGATCGTGCATCCTTGATTTTGCAATGAGCAGTCTTCGGCCACGAAATTACGGAGGAAACATGGTTTATTGGCCGGCTCAGCAATTAAATTGCAGTTTATATTGAACCAGTCTGGGAAATCCATGAAGGGTCGTTACCATTAGAGAGAAAGAGAGAGGAAGAGCGAGCGAGCGAGGGGGGAGGGAGGCAGGGAGAGAGAGAGAGAGAGAGAGAGAGTGCAGGGAGGAGAGAGCGCAAGAGGAGAATCGGGCAAACCTCTGCAAACGCGATGGACGATCCATCGTTTGCAATTAAATCAAACCAAATTACGCGCAGGAAAATGAATAATTATCGAAGGTATAAGACACGAATTTGCCAGAGACCAATATATGTATATCGCTAGAGCCTTCGCAGCGACTTCCTGCAGATCAACTAGTCAAATTGAACGCCTGGACTGGAAGCGAATACACTTCTTTAAATTATGGAGAAATTATAGAATTTCGCAACAAGTTTTCGTATATTGTAATAATCACACGTCGCAGAAATAACGACATGAGTCGTTAAAAACTTTTCAAAATCAAAGTTAGAAATAAATATTGACATAATAAATTTTTGTTTAATTCTTTAATGAACAAAGTTCACATATTATGAAATAATCTTAATTAATTATAACAATAATGACGATACTCATCATGTCATCAATATAATTTTGTGTCGATACATTTCGACTCTAAAAAGCAATGATCTCCTGGATATGACTAGATCTTGTGGTGAAAATTGGAAACCAAATGCCGAATGGTAAATAACTCATTTATTGAGAGGAGGGGAAAAATCGTCTCGTCTTGCGTCTCGCATCCAAGCGTTCCATTACCAATCCGTTCGTTTATTCGTTGCTCGTTTCAGCATGGGTCAGTGCGTTACGCAGCATATTAACGCACGTGTAATATGATTCGAGTTATTTCGCCCGTCGACCGACCAAAATCCGAATTGACCGTACGTAGGATCGGGCGCGCGACGGATATAATTAGAACGTGTAAAAAAATATACACACCGGTAAACCGATAATATGACGAATGGTGTACCGTCGACATACCGCCGTACTCTCCGATCCATCGATTTGGCTTTTTATTATGGAAATGCGAAAATATACAGTGCCGTTCATAAATTGTCATATATATAACGAAAAAAGAGCTATTAATCCATTATACTTTCCTATATTTAAAATTAAAATAAAATATGAAATATGAAAAAAAATTCCTTCCATTAGCTTCTAAAATACATCATAAAATATATCATTCAAAAATTTGGAACAAATTTTTACTAAATTTTAAAAAGCAAATTTGATCAACTTTATTTATTAGCATTGTAAAAAAGTACGAAAATTTGTATTGTTTTGTAAATTTTATTCCTAGTTTTATTCAAATAGTGAACGTTTAAAAATTAGTATTTTGAATAAAATAATTATCTACAAAGAATCGTGTTTTAATCTAAAAAAATACAAAGTGTTCCAAATTTTTAAGTAGTGTATACTAAAATTTTCTCATCTTTCGTTAAAAGCACATTAAAAATCTTAAATTTTGCAATACAAATATAATATAATAAATCGGACACTCAAAATGGAAATCAACTAATTTTAAATTTTAAAATACATTGTGTATCGCATTTCTAATTTTAAATGTAAAAGAATAAAAAAAAATATAATGTTTTATTTTTCTTGATGACTATATTCCTTCCATATATTCGCAATCACAAATTTACGTGAATGGCAGTATATATCTACTGTATGAAATGTAATTAAAACCGGACAAACATTACATTATTGGAATGCAATATTATTAAAAATTATGATAACGATATGAAATACACTAGCTGTAATATTATTTCTGACATGTACACGCCATATGGTAGCGGATTTTATTACAATTTCAGAAAAATACTTCCTACAAAAGAAACATACATTTTATATATATATATATATGATCATTTCTGCGATAACAAATCTAACGTGCAACGAATAATCAAACAGAACAAATTTACATAATAGAGATTGAAAAATAATCATTGTGATAAAGACGCATTTATTCAGTCAAGTAAAATCAATATTTCAGAGTTGAAAACTCGTTATAATCACGTGAATCGTCAGAGAGGATTTTATGTGATGCGAAGAAAAGAAGAATAAAACACCGCAATCCGAGAATGTCTTTCTGAGTAAAGATACATTAAGAGATCAAAAGGAATAAGATGCAAAGATGAGATCATAGGATGAGTAAAATGCAAAGAAATCTACGTACTCGCGGCCAGAACCCGAAATTTTACGAGCGTCCATGAACTCGATGTGAAGCTGAATAAGCGTGAGATGCTGGAGATGCACCAGACGCGGGACAAATCGGACAGCTGTCGGAATGAACACGCGCCGAGATCATACTTCGACAAAAATTTCTGGCAAAGTAATCATCCGTTGGAAAACCAGGAGACTTTAATTCGGATGTACATACAGCTTGGAATAATTCGGGTCGAGTAACATTTTAAAAATGAAAAAAAGATACTAGAGAAAAAAGTAATTTTCTAATCAAAGAGTATTTCGAGTTTCTTCCTTCTCTAATTTTTCTTCAGCTTTTGCAATGTTTTTCGATTTATTTTAATTAAATCTCTAATTTATGATATTGTATAGTTCCATTTCTTTTTAAAAAAGAATGTATAATTATGCTAATGTTGTAATATTTTAATTCTAATATTTATTTAGTTATTTCGACGATCGAACTTAATAAATTAAAATTGATATAAGGTAAAACTGCATATAAATATAAATTCCGCTAAAACTCGTATTCGGCTTACAATTAGTCAACCATCAGCCAGCCCTACAAGCCAAAGTCAATAGGTAATATTGCCTGTTTAGAACGAACCAGCCGACCGTGGAGAATGCTCTCCTCGTTCAAAATGAAGCGCCAGGCCACCCTCTACATGCATTTCCGTTCCTCTTTTCGTTCGATCGCCATGTTTGTTGTAATCCGCAAATTTTATCTAATTATGATAAATATTATAAAGTAATGTTATAGTATTGTAAATATTATAAAGTAATAGCGTTAATTCTTATACCTAATAAAATTGATCGACTTGATAGAGAGAGACTAATGAAAGAATGAAAAAATAGATTATTTTCATTTACGTATATGATAGCCAACGACTGATTATTTAGAAACAATATAATTTATTAAAAAATGACAGATTTGTATTCTACACAAATTTAACATGCTAATGTCTCATCATCTTCGATAAATTTAATTAAATTAAATTTAAAAAAATAAAATTTTACGCTGCATTTGCGAATATATTAGCAATGTGATAAACACGCATATTATGAATATTTCTACGTATATAACAATATAATAAATCAATATTAATCATCATTGAAATATATAATAAAAATAAAATATGAAGATAAATAAATATAATCAATCTTTATAAAAAAATTTCAAAGAAAAAAATGACAATACTCTCAAGTATTCTAAGAACGTTAGTAAAATTTTATTAGCGAATTATAGCGATATATTCTTATTATTATTTTTATAATTTTAGAAAGTAGCTAACAAAAAATTCAATTATTTATAAGTAATAAATTTTACAAAATTTTACAAAAAGAAAATGCTTAAATTTAACAATTTAAGTCCAATTATATTATTAATCGTTTATCGTCATTAATCTGATTCTAAAATTATTTATTTTATATATGCACAAATTTTTGTGCTTAAACATTTTTAATAAAAATCTATTACATCTTCTCATTCTAATTTTATAAATATATATTTGTTTTGATAAAAGTGATAAAAGTCGATGTGTGTGTTATATTTCACGCTCCCATAACATTCATTTCTTACAAAATGTACCATATAAAATTCTGCGGTGAAAAATATTGCTTAAGTGCAAGCGGCTTAAGTAGCATATTGCATTTTTTAGTGGCGCATCTCAACCGAGTTTTTAGGCGAAGGCAAGGTTTCTTAAAAGCGCCCATTGTTAACGGGGTTAAACATTAATCCGGCTCCAGGGTAGGCGCTCAATTGGAAAATTTCTCAGCGAGGTGGAAAGTCGCGGACAGAAGACTAGTCCTCTGTTTCCCGTCACCTCATCTTGGAGGGCTTCTCACCGCACTCTACGGATGGAACTTCTTCGAGGACAAGTGATTCGTCTCTGCTCTTTCTTGCGCCTCTCTCCCATACTTGCGTGAGCACACAGTCTCATTTTCAACATACAGCCTTTCTAAAACGAAAACCGCGAAAATGGGGAGAGAGACGCGGAGAAGCGTCTCGCTGAAATTAGAGTAGGACCTCCCCTAGATCTGAAGAGCCCTGGTTCAGCGCACTCATCAACGATGCGACCTCTTCAATTTTCTTCAGCTTTCCTCTACTCCGTGATTTTGCCCATCCCTTACTCCCTTTCCCATCAATTCTATCACCTGCGTTTCCTATTTTTGTCTATCAATCGCGGTATTACATTGCTCCAAATATACTCCAGTAATAAAGTAACTAATTGCTGTAATATTCTCCGCAGAATCGATAATAGTTTCGAACATAATCTTCAATAAGCCATCTCGCAATATATATAGATAGTAAGTTACGTTGCGCCGAATTATTACTCGTGATAAACCCATGTGCATTGTACTGAGTTATATAGATACGAATATATTTTGCTGTATGTTATACGCCGTGAGCAATATACTTTGGAATGAACTAATCTAGTATATCGTGGATGTTGTTTGTGATTAGATATTGTTTCACACATATTCTGCATTACTATCTTGCTTCAATACAATCCACGATATATTACATTACGCGCAATATTACGAACATGTAGGTACTGAAGTAGGTATACTGAATACACCTTAGATTTAGATCATAATACATTCAATATAATTTGTTGTAAATTATGTTCGTATTCTACGTTAAATTGTCTCTTTAAAATATATAATACAACAAAGAATATATTTTGAAATCAGATATAATAGCACGAACCGTGAATATTCTTATTAACATTTCGAATACATCTTGCTTTAAGTTATTTTGTTTTAATATAGTTTACTATAAGATTATTTATCAGAATATTTCTGATATATATTGGCACTTAAGAAAAAGATAATTATTATATCTCAAATTCATGCGCAATAAATTACACTATTCTAAATACATTTTACGATTAAGCATTTCATTTCAAATATATATATATATAATGATACTTTTTCCTGAATAAAATTTTTACAAACTTAATATAAAAATATTTGTAAAAAATAATTTCATCGCTATAAAAAAAAATCATCCTACAAAATATATTTTGTAACAAATTATTTCAATAACCAATATCGCTTCGAATGGAAACCACGACGAAATTACCTACGGTAGAATAGTTCTCGCGATTTTCGCACGAACATAATTTGCAAAAAAATTACCATTCTCTAAATAAACATATTGCAATCGGCTGTCTCACTCCAGCGTACTATTATGCTCCGAATTATCTTGCCGCGACTCGCGAGTATAACCTGTGCAATAAACAACTTCAGTTGAAACATATTTCGCGCATATATATCACGAATACGATCGGTGGAGCGGAAATGGAAGCGCAATTAATAGAACGGTTGGAAATATTCGTTGATATGAATTCCTCGTTATATCGCGCATTAATTCTTGCCGCTTCTCTTGAAGAGAAGGGCAAAGGCAAAGGGAGGACAGACGAGAGGAAACCAAGACGTCACGAGAGGACGATGCGGCTGCCGCACTCTTACCGATGCACTCGTAGCGAATGACTGGGCTCTCCAAGATGTTGACGTTTAAGCGCCTACTTGAAGAGGTGGTCTTCTTCAACGGAATCGTGTCGCGTTCTTCAATCTTTCACGGAAGCACCAGACTATAACGATCTTTTCGTCGAATGCGCGCTGCACCGTTTTCTATCTCATGAATACTATGTTTTGCAACAACATCCGCGATTAAGTTCATCATAGTAGATTAAAATAATTTTATCTCGATTTTAGTTCTGTCATAATTTATCTCAATAGTGTTTGAATTTGTTATATTATCATTACGCTCTGATAATAATATGATAAATGTCTTTCTCTCACTTTAAAAGGGAGAGAGAGCCTCGCGCTTAAAGTCAAAATAACGTTGGTGCAATCGGATCTAAATGATACATATTATTACGAACTATATTGTAAAGTATGAATTTAAATAATTCTTTTTTAATATATAACTTTGATCTCTAAAGCCGTTTTGTCCATAAAAAAGTATCCTACTTTGTAAAAATTATAACTATAAATAAGATATGTGAAAACAATTATACCCATTCAAATTTTATCTGCGTAAGTTCTTTTCTTTTTCGTTCCTATTACTAATAGCAGTATTTTTAATAATAGATATTTAATAAAAATGCAATTTGTTAATGATAAAAATAGCAAATCATAATATATACATGTGTTATAATCTAGGAATATCTATTTATTTACATAATGTCTATTTACACGCCAAATATATACCTTACATAAATTCGAATATTACGATTTGTAATTGTAGCAATTATAACTACTCTCTGTATATATAATTGTGCAATACAGTTATATCAAATATTCCAAGAATCGTTGAAAAAAGCAAATAATACAAATGATGATTCCAAAATCGATCTTAATGGAACGAAAAAAATACATAAATCAAATTATATTATGCAATATTGAAATCAATGATTTTTTATCGAATTTTATAAGAAAGTAGTTCTATGTTGGATAGAAAAATAGGACGTACTTTTTCACATACTTTAAATTATCAGAATTATCAATATGAATTTATTATTATAGCTTTCAAATTTTACACAACATAAATTACATACATATATTATGAGTAATTAACTCTTATATTAGTATTCACAATTCAAGGGATATTCAAGAAATATTTTCTTCAATTACCTCGTGAAAATTTGTTTATAATAAATGTTTTTCATTTCAGCTTTACATAATTTTAAGTAACATATTCTCATTTTTCAAATTTTTATTTTCAAAATGAAACAAAGATCGTTCAAGTACATTAACTTTAAGCTATTATAAATATTACTTTAATGTATACTGGAGGCACGAATACCGATTATGAAAAAAAGGACAATTTCTTAAAGACATTTTCTTAAAATGTCTTTAAATCTTCAATCTAGAGTCACAATTAATACAAATTAAAAAGACAAATCCTTGACTCACCGGAACTCGTGAATTGGATGTGACAGAAAATGGAGCTCCTCAGCAACGTACATGATCGATCATTAGATCGTCCTCCTCCTTCCACGACATCCTCGTTCCATGCAAGTGCATCGCTAAAAGTCACTCGACCGCTCTCATGCCGACTGCACGGCACATTCGCGAATTCACGATTGCAGGCTACGGGATTCCGCAAGATTACCGGGAGCGCGTGCGATCCTCGGCGTCCGAACGCGGCGGGATATTCGAATCTTGAACGACTTTACGACAACGCGCGGCTCACTTCGCGCCGTTTGTGAGTTGCGCTCGCCTGGCGCGCCGCGACGCGCCGAAATAATTCGACGCGTCGCCCCGAAATAATTTCAAACTCTCAAATTCGCGGTAAAAAAAAAACTAACGGCTCTCGCGAACGAAATGACCGTGGAAAAATTCGGATACCGACTACCTTTTGATCTTCAATACACGTCGCTCGATCGTTCCGTTATTAGAAACAGCCAAGGTTACGTTAATTCACCGACGCGAATCTGAATCCGTTACGCCGCGCCGCGACGACATGGGACATGATTCAGGCGAAGATTAAATGCACGTCTGGCGACTCGTCAAGTTGTCAGTGCGCCACGAAAGTGGCGCGTGTAACGTACGCGACACAAAGAAGTGGACGTCACTAGAGCGTCACACGAGTTCTCAATGAAAACACTGAAATCACCGTACCTTGTTCTCGCGTCGCCGATGATAATGCGTTTCCGAGCACGATGACGGTGCGGCGCGGCGGTTTTCTTTCTCGTCAAGACTCAGAGTCACTGCAACTTCACGTGTGTGTCGCGAAGTTGCTCGGATAAAAAGTGAAAAATCACATGACACACTCTAGAGTGACAAACTTCTCGATACACGATGAGGAAGGATGTTCGGTTTCTCGTGCACTCGTGTATTTGAGAAGCGATATATATCGACGTCGTCAAGCAATCGCGAGGCTCGAGCGCGCAGTGCCGTGTTGATCGCGGTTTCGCGGGCTTCTCCCTCTCTTTCACCTCCACTGGTACGTATACACGAGATATACACTGATGCGCGCGTTCCGGCGGCTGCGCGTGCACTGCCTTGTGTTCAGTTCCCGTTCTGATACTCCCCCACCCCCCACCCCCACTCCCACTACCTTCACCCGGGCCGGCCGGCCGGCCGCGGAAGCGAGTTAGCGAGCGCGTACGGGACCCTATTCTCCATCTCCCTTTCCTCGACCGCGTTGTTTATCTCTCGCTCTTCGTCTGGCTTATATACGGCGGCGTAACCGTCTCCGTTTTCCATAGCTTCCTTTTTCCCCCTCGCTCTACAACCGACCACGAGTCTGTATCATGTGCATGCGTCCTCGCAACGCTCCGGAATCCACCAGCCCCTTCGCAACGGTGCACAAACAGCGCTCGAAGAGGATACATGTCTGGGCATTTTCGAAAGCGGTCAATTTCCTTTAAAAAGTCTGCAAATCACACACTCGCTGGAGAAAAATCAGTGGAGTCTTTTTGAGAAACGAATTTCATAAAATTTATATAATATCAATAATGTAAATTTAATACTGAATTATGAGAGATATTTAATAACAATAGTAAATATAACAATAAATTGACGGGCGATTGAGAGCTAGAAATAGGCACAGTTATTAAATGCGTATAATTGACAAAAGTATATATTCTAAAAAAGATTTTACATTAATTTCGCAAGAAATTTCGCAAAAATTAACATCGAATATTTCGGTTTCATTCGAGCCATCATCAGCAATGTCAAATAATGGATGTAAGCATTATTCGCATCTTCATATTATAATATCAAATTGTACAATTTGAGTTATTTTTATAATATTTTAATAATTTCTATAATTTCTATAAGACACCACTGCTTCTTCTCAACATGTCGTCACTTTGACTAAAACAATGGAATAAATAATTCAAGAAAATGCATTAAGAATTCAAATTTAGCTTATTATTTACTGAGTGCATTAATATGGACGTTGTTTACTTTGAAACTAATTATAAAATGGATCGTTTTATGTTTTGAGTTACTATTGCTCTTTCGATATGTAAGAATATATATTCTTTTCAACATCATGCTCGTCACTGCTAATATCTACAATGTTTTATAATTCGTTCGAAAATGTTGTGATTCGATTTATGCTCACAACACTCTTGGAGTCATTTTATTCTTGTTGTTTGTCAAATCTTAAACAAAGACACTCACACGTGTATATGTATATACGAAGGATTTGAAATTCGCAACGTCAACTTCACACCGACGCGCAAACGGTAATTAACTCCCTATGATGTTAGCTAACACAGATTATATATGTTCCGAGTATCGTCAAA
>Ga0157364_1000973_pt1 | contig 22770 bp, 6 predicted proteins | sample AttsexASBM2_FD_111476 | JGI IMG/M metagenome (GOLD analysis project Ga0157364, IMG submission 111476) | Fungus gardens microbial communities from leaf cutter ant in Ribeirão Preto, State of São Paulo, Brazil - Atta sexdens ASBM2 | ecosystem: Host-associated > Fungi > Mycelium > Unclassified ...
AACGTATTTCGACTACACACACACACACACACACACACACACACACACACACACACACACACACACACACACACACACACACACACACACACACACACACACAACATTTTAATAGTAAGTTTAATACTTTAATCGAGATTATTAAATTAAAACAAATTCAATTCATTTATATAAAGTCTTCGATAAATTTTATAATCTTTTTTTAAAAAAAAATAAATTCTTATTTTGAGTAATTACATAATTGTGAGTTTTTCTAAAATTTGCAATAAGCATATTTTAAGATTATATCAAGAAATTATTGTTTGTTAAAAATTACCACTTACTCTTTTAAAAGAAAAAGTTATTTAAAAAAGCAAGAGTAAATTGAGTAATCACTTTTCTTATAGTAAAATGTTTTTCTGTGTGTAATGTGTGTCGCTGCATTTACATAAAGTAAATCGCTTTCATTCACGCCATCCTCATCGTCATTAATTTTGTCGTTAGACACAACGCATGCACTTAACAAATTTTTTTAACTAACTGCATCTCTTCGGTCTTTTTTTGTCGGAAATGACCGAATAAGTTAATAGCAAACTCGGAGATTTCGCAGCGAACGATGGAAATAAAACGTTGCGAAAACTGAATGAGGTTTCGCCTTGGAATTCTAAGAATTCCTTTATAAGCATTTCAGATCTGTATATGTTATATCATTAATATTATAATTTTCTTTACTTATCTTAATTGATACATATTTTATTCTATATAAAAAATTATCGCAATCAGAATTTTGTACGAAGTTTTTTCTTCTGTTGCTATCTTTTTTGCAGAAATTAAAATTAACTGAGTTTTAACTGACTCTTACAAATAAAATTGAGATATATGGGACAACTGAAAGAATATGAAATCAGTCGAAGATTCCTGTTCACTCACTAGTACTGTTTCAGATTGTGACGTCAGAAGCTAGAAAATACGTAATAAAAATTCTTGCAAAATGTATCAATATGGAAATATATTTCAATAAAACAATATTTATGCTATCAATAAAACTGTATAGTATACCGAAAACTCTTCTTTTATTTCGTTAATTAATAAATATATCTGGAAATGAATTATGCGTAACAAAAACGAAAGCTATGTTCATCACGCAGTTATGCTAAATGCCAAATTAATAACATACAACAAAATAAATAAGATTTAATTTCTCCTCAAAACAAGAAGACAGTTTTCGGTATATTTGATATTTTATTGAATATATATTTTATTGAATATAATTGTTGTTTACTGAAAAATATTTCTATTCAAATAAAGTTTACAAGAATTTTTATTGTTTTCTTATTTTTGATTTTACAATCTGAGATAGTAGGTACGCAGTAAAGAAGTCTTATAAAAAATGAAATAACAGATAGAATTCGTTATTATTACGATTGAATTTTTAAATTTTTGAATAGAATATACTGGTGGACAGATTCAATCATCATTGTTCCAAGACCCGCATTTAGTAGCTAAGTGCACTCGTGTGTTTCTTAGTCTATCTCTCGGTTTACTATTATAACGCTGCGTTCCAATGCGAAAGAGGAAACGGAAAGGGAAACTTAGCTGCCGCGTTTCGCGCTCGACAATGTGGGATGTGAATACCTACAAATGTTCTGCGATCATATGTCGAGAGAATTCGAGCGTGTCAGAATATAAATGTACCAGATTAAAATTACATATACTTATATGTAACCAGCGTGCAAATCATACGCGCGAAAGGCCTTTGTAAACCGGAGACTGTTGATACCGAGAGAGAGGAGCGAGAAGGAAGCGAGTTAAAAAAGAAAAAGAAAAGGAGAGAGAAAGAGATAAATTGAATATACCAGGGACGAGTCGCGACCCCGGGAATTATGGCCGTGCGCCGAGAGAATCGAGGAGAAGGGCCGACTATACATTCTTAACTTCGTGTTAGCACAGTTGACTTCAACATAAAGTCATCTCCTGCAGTAAAGGAAAATAGCGAGAGCCATCTACGGGGAATAGCTTACCACACCTATCTAAACGTATTCAGAGGTAAAAATATTATAAAGAAAAATATACATTTCTGTTTCGAGATCGTTATGCATATCGATTCAGTTCCTTATCTTTAAGGATATATTTTTTGACAAAATGAAAAAATTTTAAGAAGTTACAGATTTTTTAATATTGTTTTTTATTAATATTAAATTAATATTAAAAATTAAAAATTATTATTAAATTAATATTAAAAGTTTGATGATTTAGAATTTGGATAAAAAAAATTATAAAAGGAGTAAGTAGATACATGGAGAGAATTTTCTCCGTATCTAAGTATCTAAAATTTAGCTGGATGCAGATCTGAAAATAATTTTGTTAGACCATCAAAATAATTACGTAGGAATCTCAAGCATGAGGAGCAGTGCTGCAAAAAGTTCGAGCATCCTACGTAATTTTTTCATGATTCAAACAAAATTATTTTCAAATTTGCATCTAGCTAAATTTTTAAATACTTTAGCAAAATTGTTTCTTTTTAAATTATTAAAATAATTAAAATGAGAAAAATTCCATTCGAATTATAAAATTTTATTGTTAAATATAAATATTGACCTTATTGAACTGTTTAATATTTATTTTTATACCTGATTATATATCCTTAACATTCACGAGGATTATATAGTTATTTAATTTTACATACATTTCATCTTTTCACAAAAAGGATCTGGCTTGGCGATGCAATACATATTTAACTCCATAGTAACTTTAATGTTCCAGTATTACGTTATTTCGTCAGAATTTTAATTGGATTTATAATTGAAAAGTTACTCATATTTAATGATATTTTACATCCAGTTATTATTACAAACACGTTTATTGCATTTTAATTTATATTTGATAACACAATATTTCAATATTCTAATATCACGTTCTCTCTATCGAAATATTTTTTCTGAACAAAATTAGATTCCGGTTTCGTGGAAAATATTCTATCAGAATTTCAGGTCGCAATGATTGGGAATATCCCGCACTGTATCTGACGATCGGTACCTCAATTTCGATCGGGAGGCTCTGCGGTTTTCTCATTCAGCACAAGCTGCTTTTTGTAGTTTGTAACAACTGCAGCAATCGCTCGCGTTGCCGAAACGCGTTATCGCACACGCCCCCGTCCGCGTCTGGAGATATACATGTATTCAGTCAGTCAGTTGGTGCACACCCCTTTAGCTTGCCTAGATAGCAGTTGTGTTTTTACCAGCATACTATATACAAATTTAATATCCTCCTGCGATTACTAATCATACGGTATTATTGGAAGATTTATTATATAAAAGCTCTCTCTTTTTCTCTCTCTTTCTCTGCGTATTATCAGCTATTTCTCTGGACAAACGTGTACTGGACACTCGTTGTGTCAGTTAAACATATTTTGTCCGCGACTGGTAAATTTCAAATATTTAACGTTAATACCTTCCTGTTTATCATAATATTAATGATAATATTTTTTAAAGGTGTATAAAGATAAAAAATATAATAACTCAGCTGATATTAATATCATTTGAGCTATTATCTCAGTGGATTGATAACATTAATATTTAATATTCTGTAAACAGAATTATTAAATTTATACAGAAAGGTTTTACTAAAGTATTTAAAGATTTAGTTAGATACAGATTTGTGGAAATAATTATATTTATCAAAATAATTATATAGGATAATATATAATTATATATGCTCAAAGCTGATTTTTAGAATATTTGTAGAAACTTTTTGCAACATTATTTAAATATTCTACATAATTATTTTGATAACTTACAATAAAATTATTTTCCGATTTATATTTAGCCAAATGTTTAGATCTCAGTAAAATCGTTTTTTCTATATATTCATCTGTTTATTATGGCTTAATACACGTTGTATAAAAGATAATTGTCTTCCTGTTTGACAGGACTGCTTTTTTGTATGATCGACGCTGATCTTCATTTATTATACATATTACACTGTTAGATATCAAAGGAGCAATGGTAACCCAATCCTTGAGTTAAGTAACATTTTGTTATTTTTAACTTCCAATATATGTCAATCAAATGTAAATCAATCCATTTTTGTGGTCAGTTTCAAAGCAAACAACCGTATTAAATACGTATGAACCTCGGTATGCACTTAATAAATAATAAATTAAATTTGAGTCAAATTTAGCACTTTTTGAATTAAATTATGCTTTAGTTAAATAATACATTTGTTTTAGTTGAATTAACGATGATATTGAGTAGGCGCAGTGGTGATTTATAGAAAGCAGTGGTGATCTCAACATGTCATTAATTTAACTAAAGCAAATGTATTATTTATCTAACACTAAAACCGCAGCCGTGCCATTTTTTCATTTCGCATCTGTCAGTTCTTCTTTTCGAATTAATTTGAACTTGCATGTGGAGCTTTAGATTTTTGTGACTTCGTAAATAATTATAATTAATTACAAGTAATTTTACTTTTATGGTGAGAGCCTTCCCTCGTAAAAAGTTAGATTTATCTTGAATTGCAATTGAGTTAATTTAAACTCGCGGTTCTAGTATTAATAAAATATCTACTTAATAAAATTAACTCAAACAGGATATAATATTTATTGATCTTTATAAGTTTAATTTTATACACACATCGAAATCATGAAAATCGGGGTATGCATTTCGTTTTTTATGAATCAAGTGTCTTTTTGAATGAACGTGTCTGCATTTTGACACTCAACGATGCGAACGCGGATGCCGCTAAATCCGTCCGTGTTTGGGAGATTATAATTAGAATGGGAAGTCTCGCAAGGTCGAACAATATGCTGCTCGAGAGAGAGATTGCGTTTATTCATTCCAATTTATTCGCTCATGCACTTTTTGCGTTTGAACGGACTATAATTTTTGTTTAATAATAATGTCTTGTAAAATGTCTTCATTATTACTTGAACTTGCGTTTTTTGTTTACAATTGAAATGTTAAAGGACCCTGCACAAAACATATGGAAAACGGGTCCCGGCTAATTTGGCTGAAATAATGAACAGTTTTTGAGTTATCGTACATTAAACTCTGCAAAATCGCTGTTTTGGTAGAGTTTGATGTACTAACTTAAAAACTATTCATTATTTTATTTTGTGCTCATGGAGACAGATCAGGACGATCAAAACTATAACATATTATAAATTCAAGCAAATTAGCCGGGACCCATTTTCTCTATATTTTGTGCGAGATCCTTTCCAAGTATGAATTCTATTTTTTTCATCTATATTTATCTTTTGTATCTATATTTATCTTTTTCATTATACGCTTATTAATTTTTTATTACTTTTGTTTTCCATATTAAGTGGTCTATTACACTTTTAGATATCAAAGGAACAATGGAATTATATCCAATTTCTTGAGTTCAATAACATTTTGTTATTTTCATATGTGTCCAAATGTAAATCAATTCTTTTCTGTAATTAGCTTTATTGTAAATAACGTTTATATTAACGTGTGCATAGTAAAGAAACTAATTTTGAGTCAAATTTAGTACATTTTCTTCAGTTAAATTATTCACCTAAAATCATTGGTTTACTTAAATTAATGACATATTGAATAAGAACAGTGAGCTGCATAAAAATGATTAAAAATAACTCGAATTGGATATAATTCGACATAGTAAATTTAACAGTGTAGAAGAAAATAAAATAATTTGAAGAATTATTGAAAGAATAATCGAAAATTTTAATTCTCGTTTTTCTCTTCCTGTCTCTGGATGAAAGCTTAAATTAATGAGCGGATAATTATCACGTATAAATAATTGTATACTTTTGTTTGTAAGACATTTGCGCTTTTCGCGCCAATTAGAGAAGCATCTGGCGATAACGTCGAATAGATTTATCGCGCACGATAATCATATATGGAAATGTTGCAGTTCGTAGAATAGCTGGGTTTCAATACTTGGTGCTGATTCACTGCTTCATTCGCATTTATTCGGTGCCCCTTCGTACGCTCGCTCTCGTGTTGCACTTTCATTTCAAGCCCTCTCGTCGTGACTTCGATATTGCGGGATCATCGGTCGGTCGGGCGAGAGATATATTAAAGGCGTGGGAAACTATCCGTGGCGAAACATTGCTTAACTCCCCGTCTTTTTCGCCATTGTCAAATAAACGTGGCTTCTCCAGTGCGTAGACAAGATGCTCGGCAAATTATAAACAAGCGCGATATGAGTTACGATATCGTTTAATTGTGAACGGACATGATTGTAGTTTCAACACAAGCTATCGCAGATCGATAAGAATTCGTATTAAAATGTTACGTAAATATTAATTCGCTATTATATAGTGGCTGTCAATGAGTAATTTTATTGAGAATTGTTCATCAGATAAAGAATTTTTACAGATTTAGTATACAAGTATTGAACATAATGGGTTTGGAGCGCTACTACGAACTTCAAAATTCAAGCAATTATAATATTATTAAAAATTAACGAAATTTAAATTAAAAAAGAAAGTTTTAAAGCTTAATAAAATCTCTACTTTCGAGAAGTCATTATGCCTCTTGAGTTTTTATGAGTTTGATAATTTTAACATATAGGAAATTAAAATTAGACAAAAAATGGGAAATTTAAAGAAAAATTTTTCCTACAAATTTTTTTTAAATCTTTTTTTTAAATGTTTGTAAGATTGTTGTTACTGAGTTATCGGATTAAATAGGAGCATTTTGATTTTGATTGCTCGTAACTTTGTTAAAAATCATTGCATCACAAAAAGACGGATACTTAAAGCTGAAACTCTATCGAATGTTGCCAATTTTTTTTAAAAGAACAAATGCGTACACATTACAAATGAACATAACATTATTAAATTTTTGTTCCAATTCTATATGTATTGTACATTCTAGTGTTTAAAATATTACATTTTTAAGTTGATTATAACGAGAATTTTATTAACTTATATTACTGATAGAGTTTGTTGAAGTATCTAAAAATTTAGTAAGATATAGATCTGAAAATAATTTTATTGAGCTATCAAAATAATTATGCGAGACGTTCAAACTGTTGCTAGAATGTTAAAACTTTGCAGCATTAATAATGTTATGTTCATGCTTGAGATTCCTACATAATTATTTTATGATCTGACAAAATTATTTTCAGATCTGTATCTAATTTTCATATAGTTTAGTATTCTTTCCGTATATAAATTGAAAAATAGATTTTGCAAAAATTGCCATAAAATTATCTGTTGGCAGGAAAGTTTTGAAAGTCACTATATATTAAATACATATAGGTTTTTTATGGATAAGCTTGTAGATTTATTATCACGTTTTATTAATATTTTATGCAGAATATTACATGCAGGATCATTTTTATCGTATTGTCGGTTCTTGCTCAATTTGGAGTAAATTTTTTTTTAGAAAAAAATGCCTCTAATTTATCTGAAAATTTCTGCTTGATCAAGCGATGTTTGAAAGACAACGATGTTTTGCATCTTAATGTACGCCCATAGCAACCATGTATCAAGTTCGTAATCGACGAATAAGGACACCGTGTCAATAATGACACCGAATATTGTCACGTTTGGAACCGCATGACAACGCGATTATTAACTTTGTTATGCGATATCACCGTCCTTCTGATGTAGATCGCTACTTTCGTTAATCAATCGCGATTGATGGATGTCGCATAGATTACTGTCGTTCACTTCGTTGTCGTGTGGCGATTGACTTCATCGTCACGTTAGCTTCATCATCATGCCAGGTTCGATACGTTTCGGCGAGCCTCGAGCCTTGATACATGCAGGTCAGAGTCACCATCGTGCCAAAGTAATCGATAGCATCGGATATTCGGATCCCATTTTTAGGCACAGGTATGACGAAGGAAGCAATCGAATTTTCACATGTTCTTAGACGACACATATTTTAGGATAAAATTATGTAATTAATAAGATTGATTCATTGTAATCATTGTATTTAACCTGTATTATTATAATATGACAGCATATCTCATTTTATGTGTCGTAAATACAATCCGTATTTTAGAATAGAATTATAATTAATAAGATAGAATATCTCATTTTACATGTTGTAAATATAATTATAAATTAAAAGGAAATTTTTACCTTTTCATGGACTACACTACACTAATTCAGATGTGCATGATCAAAATATAGTATTTTTCTTTGATTCTTTATTTTTTTAAGTCTTCTGTGGGTTATCGTAGTTTATCATGCTGGGTCACGCCTGTACATGACAATTTAATGAAATTATATTATGAATAAAAGATATTAAATTCTTTTGTTAATTATTGTAATTTTTCCACGCTTATCAAGCGTGTTATTTGTTTTTGAGATTAATTGCTGCGGCAATAAGCTACAATTGTAATTAATAATAAAGATTGTGATTATTAAATCGCTTGGTTTGCTACTCATATGTTGATAAAATGCGAAGTATGAAGAATGACAACGAGAATTATGCGAATGCTGAATCATACGAGTCTTTTGAATCATCTTTGAATATCTGAATCATCCGAGTACTAAAAAATGCAGCTGGACATTCCATCTTTTTTAAAAAAAGGTTTACCTGGAATCATATTGATATCTTGCGATCATGAATCTTGCGATCATAAATTAAGAATATATTAGAAGTATTTTTTGATAAAATGAAAAAATTATAAAAAAATTACCCATTTTTCTATATTATATTTGTGAAAGTGAAAAGTTTGACAGCGATTTAAAATCTGCGATTAAAAATTATTCCAATAGGAAGTTCATTAAAAAATAAGTTAGTAAATTAGAAAACTTTTATTTTAATTATAAAATTGTATTGTTATATATTCAGTTAAAAATAAATGCTAATATTTTTTCATTAATCTGAAATTCTTTTATTTATATTTCTTATTAATTACCGACATTATACATAAGTTTAAAGGATTCTTGAAATAAAAGATAATTCACAGTAAATGCTATACCTATATCTATTTTTTAAACTAAAATATTTTTTAAACTAAAATATTGAATAATAAAACATATTTAAACACAATTAAAATTGTTAAAATAATTAAAATTATCTCGCCGCATATTTTCTTTCTTTCATTTTCGAGTCACTGAATCGGTTGGACCATTTCACCATAGCATCCGTCTATATTGAATCTTTTATTTGCCATGATGTATCTTTTTGTTCGCCTTATGCTCAGAATTCAAACTGAATCGAGATAAAAGGCGGTCGATGATTTTAATTAATAACTTAATTACACTTAATGTGTTACGCTAGGTAACTGTTGTTTTGTTGTACTCGCGGTTCAAGATTGATTTGCTTTTACCTCGCTCTTTCGCGTACATAATTGCCGAATGTTTCCATATTGTACTAACGAACATGTATACATTGTTAAATATCAAAGGAACAAAGCTAACTCAATTCCTTGAATTAAATAACATTTTGTTATTTCATGTGTAGCAAAATGTAAATTAATTAATTTCTTTGGTTGAATTGCTTAATTTCAAAGTAAACGTTAATATATGTACTTATTAAAAATAACAAACTAAATTTAGATTAATACATTTTACTAATTAATTGTTTAACTTCATTGTTTTAATTAAATTGATGACATATTGAATAGGAACAGTAAAAAAAATTATTAAAAATTACTCGATTTTTAGTAGAAACATATTTATTAATGTAAATTTAGAATTTCAAATTAGATGTAATGAATGTATTAAATATTATGAATTTAACAGTGTACAGAAGAGGTACGTGTCTATCATAACCGTGACTTGAAATCCGAGGTAAAGGGAAATGACGCGTTTACGAGAGATTCTCACAATACGATAGCGTTGTCGTCAGTGATGGCTATGAATCATACATATGTAAATTACGTTGTAATCTTATAAGGTGGAGGTCAGTGCCTCTCATTGTGGCTTGTATTGTACGCGAAGTTTCGCACCGTATCTGCATGTCGTTTCCTCTCGAAGTTGAAATCACACACACGGAAATCGCATCCTTATCTCTTAAATACTTTTAAGATGGACTTGGACTCGCCAAAAGTAAACTCTTTCTCTTTTGTTTCAGATTTAATTCATTGCACCAATGAACCGAATGTCTCCATACCGCAGCTCGCTAATCTCCTGATAGAACGCTCACAGAATACAAACTGGACGGTAGTCTTTAAGGCCCTGATCACCGTGCATCACATGATGTGCTATGGCAACGAGGTAATTACCTTTCGGGCACTGGTTTGATCTGCGAGACATTCTGTATATTCTTCTGAAATGATTTTTCTATTTACAGAGGTTCACGCAGTATCTCGCGTCCAGCAACAGCACGTTTCAACTCAACAATTTCCTTGACAAGAGCGGCGTACAAGGTGATTATTTTGTAAATGATCGTATTAGCGAGGCTTTGCGTTTTTCTTGGGATATCACAATATGTTCCAGAATTGACGAACGCTAACGATACCAAGCATTATCTTTTACGAAATTTGCACTGAGAGAAAAAATGGTCATAATTACCATAATTTAACTAGAATTTACAGTCATTTTTGATGCCCGCTATATATTTTATTAAACATAATTATTATTACTAATGTTGGTGCGCTCAACAGAAAAAATAGCTTTGCAACTGTAGTTGTAGGATTCTTTAATATAATTGATTATATTTAGTGAGGAATTTTAAAGATCAGAACTATTTACATTAAAGATCTCACACAGTTGCACAATTATCTTTTCTACTGAACGCAGCTAGTATAACAGTAATGACTATAAAAATGAATTTCTCAACCATCATTATTTTATTATACAATTATAGACAATACCAAACATTTTTCTCAGTGTGGTATGAATAATGTTACGTCATTTGTTGGCATTTCGTAAATTTAACTTATTAAAGAATAATTATCATTTTGAAACAAGATAAAGTTACAAACAAATATAAACATTTTGTTAAAAAATTTAATTTTTTTTACAAAGGATAATTATTCTTCAAACTCCGTAATGAAAATAAGGTGTCGTATCTAAAAAAAAACTAATCTTTTAACCAAATTTATAAATGTGATTAATCTGGGAAGATTAATGTTCATTTTGCATATTAACAAAATCATTGCGATATAAACTCATCGCAACACGATATGCACGGCTTTCCACACTTCCGCCTAAAAAAATTGTAGACGACATTCAGTCATCAAAAGTGTCTCTAGTGTCAATAATCGAGCGAGCTGATTTGATATGCACGCGTCGCACGGAAAATTGCACGCCGTAATTTGAATAGCCGATCGCGAACACCTCGATTTTACGTCGAGAACTTGTTTACAAGATCTAATTTTATTCACTAATTGGAAATCGTTAAGCGTAATGTTAACTGAATACATCAATCAAATACAGCAATTATTTATTGAATTGTTTAAATAATGATTACAAATTGTTTAAACAATACGAAACGATACTCCTTTTCCAATTACAAATCTTTTAAAAAGTTTTTATACTATTGATTTTTCTCGCATTGCGTAGCTATTATCCATGGGAAATGCAAATCTTTCTCTTTTCCATGTATCTATGGCATCTATGTGTACGATTTACTAACCTGGACTAACTTTCTATCTCTTTGGGCATGAAGCAGGAATACGCGTGGGTGAGTTCTAATCAACAAATGTCCTTCTTGTTTTAGAATTAATGATACTCATTACCTATGCTTCGTAGTTCTATATACGTGTTCATTTCTAATTTTGCGAGAATACAAGAAATTAATGTATATTTATGAACCTAACTGTTAATCTATGTATATACCAATTGATGTGTATTGATAATTACAACCAAATACTATAAATATATGATTAGGCTTACAAGATGTTTGACAAAATTATAGTTTCCAATCGGCGCTGCACGCTTGTGTAACTTTATGAAATTAATGCAATCGCACCGGCGTACTGCCGACTTTCTAATTTCACTTTTACGCATTGTTGCGTGGCGATGCCTATTAGTGCTTTTGTTGTGTCTACGGTATTTATTTTGAATACAAATGAGTAATTATCGTTCATATCGTGCAGGATATGACATGTCGCCCTTCATCAGGCGCTACGCCAAGTATCTCAACGAGAAGGCTCTCTCCTACAGGACGGTAGCGTTCGACTTTTGCAAAGTGAAAAGAGGGTACGTGTTGAGAACATTTTTTTCTAGATCTCTTGAAATTTTATCTCGTTATATTTAACGAGAAAATTAACCTTCGTTGCGTAATTGACATTGCAGGAAGGAAGACGGCACTCTACGCACAATGAATGCCGAGAAACTTTTGAAAACTTTGCCGGTACTACAGTCGCAACTTGACGCACTGCTGGAATTTGATTGCACGGCTAACGACCTCACGAATGGCGTCATAAACATGGCCTTCATGCTCCTCTTTCGAGATCTTATCCGGTTATTCGCCTGTTATAATGATGGCATCATTAATCTGTTAGGTAACGCTATTCAATAGTCTCTTTTTTTTATCACACAAGAAATGCATATTCAAAGATCATGAGAATGGATCAATTAATCGGACGATTACGATAACCTTCCAGAGAAATATTTCGACATGAACAAGAAACAATGTCGGGATGCTTTAGATCTTTACAAAAAGTTCCTTATACGCATGGACAGGGTCGGAGAATTTTTGAAAGTTGCGGAAGTAAGTTATACGATCTGTATGTGAAAGCAATCAATAATGTTAAAGATAATCATTGAACATATTTCTTTTCTTTATAGAATGTTGGTATCGATAAAGGAGACATACCAGATCTGACGAAGGTACGTGTGCTTAAAGTTTATTATCTCGCTATCTCGCTATACTGTTTAGAATAAAAATTTGTTCAATTGTCTTTAATTACCGGTTTGAGGAACTATTAACAATGAGCGAAAAAAACTAATATTTAACCGATAAAGTATGATAATATTTTCATTTGTTTCTTCCTCTTACATTACTGACAGGTAATAACATTTCTGATTATATTATTTTAATGAGATAGAGTTAGTGTGGCATAGTATAGAGCAGCACAGATAATGGACGATATTTATTTTGGGAGATTTTGTGAGCCAATTACACTGTAAATTTTTTTTTATTATGTTTTTTAATACGCGCGCATTAAAAAAAATAGTATAATGAAGGTGACAAATTCTCCTAAATAAATGCATGTATTTTAGCGGAGAGAAATCTCTTCTAGACTAAATATGCACAGCTAAATTTTACTTTGCACTTAATTGAAAAACTTTAATAACGTTCTGTAAATAATGGACAAATGAATTTTTTTAGGCACCGAGTAGTTTATTGGATGCCTTAGAACAACATCTCGCTTCCTTGGAAGGAAAGAAGGGCTCCGCCGCGAATACGCCAACGCAGTCAGCAAGGTATGCCGACTTTTTCCATTTATTCGACTCATTTAAGTCTCATATAACAATCGATGTAGGGATAATTTAAAATTTCCTATGTTGAATGCTATTGAAATCGATATACTTGATCTCCCTCTCTATATACTTCCCGAAAGTCCGTCGTTTTCGTCTCATTGTTCTTTCATATCCGATAATCAAAGACACGTTTTTCTACACATCTTTACAAGCTTCTTAAGCTATGAGTATTTAAATATTATGTTTATCGCACATGCACATGTAACAATTATGATACAGGATTATGTTCCTTTATTTCGAATACAATAAGTTGATCATTGATCATTTTATATTCATAAAAATACCATCACTTTTATTTTTCTTAAACAAATGTTACAAAAGGTTTTGGAAGATAGTATTATCTTTGGATATATTCTCTATTTGAATAGTTATCCAACTTGTAAAAATTTGTCGTGATAATATCCCCTGGATACAAGGTTATAATTTTCTCTGATATTTAATATTTAGTTATAGAATATTCAATTTACGTTTGTATCCTGACCTATTTTAGATATCCATGCTATGCTCCTAAATTTGGTATTCAATTTTTATGTATATGTGTGTGTGTGTTTCTCACTGAAACTCTGTAAATATAATTATTGCGCTATCTAATCTCTATCGCTCTTGTATACTGCATGTATTTACGATAATGTATTTAGATAATATGTTTCCCTATAGATTATTGATTTTAGTGGATATCGAGCATGCTAATAAATCGTCAATTGAAATTAATAATATTGACGATTTAATTTTATTGCCTAAAATTTAATAACGAATAATATTAATTGATGTGGCTATAATAGTAAAATTTGTTGGATATGAAATGGCATTTATTGTAATAAATATTTAATTCATTGAAGTACACAAGTGTTAAAATAATAATAATGTTTCCATGCACATATATTTATCTGTACAAATCGCTTATTATCGTAGTAAATTCACTATATTTATAGTATGCTATTGAAAAATGAACAGTCTCTAAATCAATATGTAATACAATTTGTTTGAATATACACAAGCTTGATGCCATGTTTCACTACAAAATATAGAACACCTGTAAATGCATATATGTATATTAGGAAATTTAGTAAAAAAAAGAAATGTAAAAGAAGAACGAAAGAAGTGTGAGAAAGAAGAGAGAAAAGGAGTGTGTATGCGTGCGTGCGAAAAAGAGAAAGGATGCATGCGAGCGTGCAAGTGGTAATGCACATTATGCATTTTTACGCATTGTTACATCTATACGTACTACACCGTTTGTTTTTTGTTTTTTTGTTTGTCTCTTCTCCTTTGTTTTCAATTATCAATTTTCCTTTACGCTCCTTTCTCTCTCTCGCCACATTTTACGAACTCGCTGAAACGGACCTTCCGTATTCTTCTTGTCCGTCCTCTTTTCTCCATCCATCGACACCACAACATCCTATCATCGCCCAAAAGCAGCAATAGAACCAATGTAAAGTCGGGAGTGTCCGCCCTGTCTTCCACCAGTAACGCGTTCGGAACAGCAGCCAGCAATGCGCGGCTCGAGCAAACTGGGAATGGCCATATCGATGAGGCGTTGCGACAGCAAGCTCTCGCGGAAGAGGAAGCTGCCATGAATCAATACAAGGTACTAATTTGCGCAAAGTATTACTAATTAAAATGAGAGCGAAGTGACAGATGGAAAAATTTTAGATTGCTATATTACTATCATTCTAATGTATTAATTTTCTATTTAAGTTTTAGAGATATTTCATTTGTTTCATTTCAATTTTTTCTTCCATTGTGATTCCCTGCATATAAACATTATATTAATTTCTAATGTATATGTTGCAGGCAAAAGTACAATCTCCATCAGGTACTAGCACGAATCCCTTCCTCAGTTCTCCAACCAATAATGCTAATCAACCGATTGTAGACTTGTTTGGTGCAACAGCCGAGAGCCAGGTACGTCTATATCTTTCATTCGACAAGTGGTCTGTTCTTTTCAACTGAATTTTTTGCATTGTTCATCTTTCCACTTATTTTTTCTAATGGAAAGAAAAGCATGAAAAACGAAAGATTATACAAGAAATTCAACCGAAAAGAACTGATCTAAAAGTGATTCCATTTGAAGCGAACTAATCAATTGTTATAACAACAGTCGTCTCAAAAGGCATCGGATGATCTACTGCAACTTGCGGGCAATCCGTTCGCGAACATGTTTGGGGCGCAACCACCTACAGGAACGACGCAACCCGCCGCTCAGATACAGAACAACATGTGGATGACCAACGGTACTGGTGAGCACGAGCATTTAAAAATCGATATAGTCTCAGTGATCATCGCTGCTTCTCTCGTCACCGCGCTTGTTTATGATATTTTTTCCCCTTTTATTTTAATTCATTTTATTTCATTTTTCCATTTTCTTTTTTTCTTTTAGGTTTCGCGCCAACTGCGCCACCAGCAAATAATAACTTTGTTACAGATAATAGTTTTTCCTCCGTATTCGGAAATCAAGATCAGCAATCCAGTAAGTGCTTCATTAGCGAAATAGACAGTAAGACGGATTATATTATACGAGCGCATTCACATAATTAAAAAATTCCGTTTATTTTCATTTTCTTTTTCTCTGCCAATCTTTATACATCTCTTTTCTTCTTTCATAGAACTTTTGCGGCCATTTTTATGATACTTTTGCATCATACATCTTATACATTTTTTAGATACTTAGTACGCCTGAGCAATTACACTTGCTGTTTAATGCTATGGACAAAAATGTACCGGATGAAGCAGCGTTTATAAATAGTGTTTATAGCTGCAAAAACAGTTTTGTTGCCATACACAATAATAGTAATGGCCGTGTTTAACAAAATATTTATTTTGTAATTATTGGAAGTTGTCTTCGTGCTGATTTTTATTCTTAGATTCAAAGGAATAATCCTATCCTCCTAGCGATGAAAACTTCAAATCGTTGCAAAATAAACATTTTCTTGAACACGGCCAATGATAATTTATTTTTCCATTTTTTTCTTTTCATATTATGGCTACTAATAAACACTGGTTATTCGATACATTCTCCAAGTGCAACGTTGACGCGCGACATTATAAAAGAATGCAACCGAGCTACATTGCGTTAACATTGTATTTGAATATTTCTTTTTTTTTTCTCTTTAATTAACGTATTAACGGGTGACGGTGTAACAATTGCAAAATATTTTACATTATTACTTCGTCCGGACGCAAAAGAAGAGGAAGCTAACTTATGCATCTTGATCACTTTCTGCGCAAGCTGGCGCCCCAGGAACAGCCGCGTCCGTACCTAATCCTTTCATGTCCGATTTCCCGTCCCTCGGTACCACCGGCGGCCAGCAAGCGACGAACGCAGGCGCCTTCGGGCTCTTCGATCAGAACGCCGGCGGCGTTGTTGGCGGTGAATCGGTGCAAGCAGCGCAGACGGGGACGGTAGCAGCCGGAGACCTTTTCAGTGCCGATCAGACGGATCTCTTTGGGGGTGACGGGTCCGCCGCCGCGATGAGGACCCCCGCAAACGGCGGCGACGGGGATGCTGCGGCGGCCGAGGTGGTGGCGTCGGCGGCGCCTTCAGTCGCCGGCAAGACATCGTCCACGGCTACGCCGCCACCTAGACCACCGCCACCCGCGACCGCCGTTGCTGCCGCGAACGGTGCCGCACCGCGTGCACTGTCTCCGACACACGGAGCGTCACATGGTAGGCCAGCGATGGCAACGGCGGCAGCGGTCCCGGCCTCTTCTGCTGGCAAGAGCGCCTTCGATGATCTCAACGACAGTATCCGTATGGCACTGGGTGGGTCTCCGTCGCGGCCGGCACCCATGGTTCAGCAGCAGCAAGCTGCGATGGCCGCCCAACAGCAGCCGTTGCAACAACAAATGCCGCCGGCTGCGGCGGCGGGTGCCGGTATGTTCGGCATGAATGATCCCACGACCGGGCAATCCATGATGACCGGTGCGCCGATCGTCGGCTATGGTATCCCTACCCAAGCCCAAGTCCCCGTGGGGTACGGTTCGCCGGCAAAGCAGCCGATGTCAGGTGACGGGAATGCCTAAACTAATCCACGCCAATAGCATGATAATCGCACTCGCTGTACCCTGCCGACTTAAAGTCTTTCTTTATTTTTCATTTTTCTCCTTTTGGCTTGATTGCATTGCGATATTGCATTCTAAACAACGTAAAAATCCACAAGATATCTAGAAAAACATATAGATTTTTAAAAGATAATTCAGATATCTGCGAGATGTCTCTTGGACTTTTGTGTTGCCCAGGAATTGCTTTTTCAATTTATATATATTGCCCGATCAGCAAGATGTATGTAAATATTTATACTTAGGCACATTAGAACATTAGATAATTCTGATTAATTTTAACGTTTTCACGAGTAGATAAGCATGCCTGTGTTATTTATAACATTCTAGACATCGCAAAAATTATTGAAGAAAAATAAACGATTACATCATTCTTTGCTGAAGTATACTCATAAACGATATCCTCTGATCATTATTTTTTTTTCACGCATTTACAATTCAATTTATTTACAACAATTTGCATGTTCATGACTTTAATTGTACAATATACATAATTCTGCATTATTTTGTTTAGAGAATTTACAGCACGCTGTTATAAAGATTTTAAAAACGATTTTGAATCCTTTGAAATTAAATCCCTTTATTTTATGTTAATCAGAAAATACACTTAGTAATTATGCTTAATTCTAATTTAAATTAAATGCTTAATCTAATTTAAATTTATAAATTTGTAAACTTCGCGATTTATTTTAAATTTTAATTTTATATTCGTATCTTTGCTCGACGTTATAGATATTGCTTAGGAATTTTGACAATGTGATGCTAATATGTCTACGAGTATTTTGAATTTCATTTCATTTCAGCGGGGCAACCGGTCGGTACAGCCAATACCGGCAAGGTCCTTACCGGAGATTTGGACAGCAGCTTAGCTAGCCTTGCGCAAAACTTGACCATCAATAAGAGCGCACAGCAGCAAGTCAAGTAAGTATGATCACATTTTTATTTATGAGCATTCGATTTCTAGAGTTATGTAAATTTTAATATATTTATGAGGATGATAATAATAGATTCATATAAATAATTCATAAAATGTTCCGAAGTTTATGTAATATGTGAAGCGACGATTGATAAATATTTTTCTCTTGCAGAGGAATGCAGTGGAACTCCCCGAAGAATGCTGCGAAAACGGGCGGTTCAGCCGGCGGATGGTCACCGCAGCCAATGGCGGCTACTACCGGTGCTGGATATCGGCCCATGGTGAGCCTTTCTATTTTAATTTTGTTGTCGTAAAGTTCAGCATGTTTCTTCTGATTGTCAATACACTAAGACACACACACGTACACACCCACTATTTTTTATGCATTATTTTCAAAGAACAATCGCTCCCACAATAAAACTTGATTATTCTTATTCAGAATCGTAGATTATTTTGTTCCTTACGGTATCATTTCAATTTTACGTCGTAGGAATCCTACGCGGACTAGTAAATTATTTTAGCTTGTTAGCAATCTGCTAAGTATATAGCATTTTCGTACCTTCAGCTAGACATATTGAGATGTAAGACATGTTTATCATTAAGCCATCTCGTCCGCCGTGGGACTCTTCTGCTCTCTTCGTAATACCGTAACGACAATTTTCTCGTCAATTAGCACCGTTTAGGTGAGTGCGTTTTGCATGCACAGCATATGGCATGTTATTGACTATGTTGCAGGGCCAAGGAATGACGCAACTGCTACCTACGAGCACCACGACTATAGGTTTCCCCTCACAGCCAGCGATGATGGTAAGTCCCACGATCGCGAACGTCTTTGTTTCACATGCAGCGAACGAGATGTTTAACTTAATAAAACGCCAAACTTATCTCACCTCCTCATCGGATCATGAGTTTCTGTATACAAGAATAAGCGTATGATAACACGAATTGTCACTAACTCATTTTGTCAATAATGACAATCGTTGTACAAATCGTATAATGACCTTTATTTCACGTAGCAAAACGAATCGTCGGAAGATGACAATCCGATTCGACACCTCATTTCGTTTCCTCGCATTATGTGCTTATGCATCGATATGTACTTTTAGCGCACGTTTCAAGAATGTAGTAGACAGTACTTTATCGCAATTATTTATATTCCTATAGATTGATTTTCAGATTTATTTCCCCCTTGGCTGTAATTTGCTTACGGTGTTAATCTCTAATGTAGATAACATAGATAAGATAATATTTTAGGATTATTCAAAGCGCGGTCGTGTAAATATTTATTATACCGATGTACAGGTAACATATATTAGAATAGATTAAGCTACACTATATTTCCTGTGAGAAAAACGTCACAAATATAAAAAGAGAATTGAGGAAGAGACTGGTCTTGTTTGAAAAAAAAAAAAAGTATTTATAATATTTATTTTCTCTTATAGATTATGTACTTGTGATGACATTTCTTTTAAAACTAATGTGGTTGCTATTGTTTTCAGAATTTAAAGATAAAACAAGAAGAATTCTAATAAGGAAATATCGGAACTGTTTCTCACTGATTTTGATAGACTTTGAATATATTCTAAATTCTAAAGCATCAAAAGTATTAAATTTATATTTTTTGTCTCTCTCTCTCTCTCTCTCTCTCTCTCTTTCTCTCTCTTTATATGAAGGGTTGAAACAACCTCTGTAAGTAAGAATAAATTAAAAAATTTGACATTTTCAAAAAATGTGAATATACAATTATATTAAGAGCATAAAATATCATAAAACTTTGGATGAAACAATTTTTATATCTCTCAGTTTTAAAAATATTTGCTATAAATGAAAAAAAAATCCATTATTTTCAAGAGATTATTTCAAATCTTGAGATAAGTAGATAAAAAATATGGGTTAATTTAATATTTTTTGATGCTTTACAACACATAAACCTTATCAAAATTAGTGAAGAACAATTTCGACGTTTTCCTTCTAAGTATTTTTCTTTTTTCCAGCTATTGCTTACATTTCAATTGTTTACATAATGTAAAAATAATGATCAATCAGACTAATCGTTATTTTGACATTAAGGAAGACGTTAACTTTCGCAGGCACACGCTTCCTTTTGTACATACGTCTCATTTCTCTCGCTCTCTGGTGTCTGTAGGGTATGCAAGGTATGCCGATGGGCATGCAGGGTATGCAGGGTATGCAGGGTATGAGGCCGATGATGTGTACTATCCCAGGTGCTTCCACCGCCGGTGGCGGTATGATGGTTGCGGGAGGAGCTGCGCCCATGATGGCCATGCCCAGCGCGAATCCTATGATGGCCGGTCCTAATTTGCAGCAACAACAACCTCAACCTGCTGCAGCAGCTCAGCCACAAGGCAATGCTGTCCAACTCGATCCTTTTGGTGCTCTGTGAAGGGATTAGGTACCTACCTTCACTTATCATTCTATGTGTCGTTGCTGAAGATGTCGTGGCGTAATAATAGAATGATCTGTGATAAGGAACGCGTGCCGACTAAGGATAATTTGTAACTTTGACGGATAATCAAAACTGAATTTCCTTCCTCGCATTTTATCGAGGAATCTCGAGAATACTTAATATCTATATAACTTAATATCTATATAATTTTATTAAATTCTGTTTAGGCGAAAATTGGATCTGTGTTGGTATAATTTTGTATAATTGTATATTTTACTTCTTAAATTTGAACTCATTGCATTTTTATACAAGTCTTATATTTCTTTTTAAATAGTTTGAATGGGTGTCGCTCTAATGCTGGAGATTAATGTACAATAATCTTTATAACTTATATGTGATCTTTGTAACTTATTTGTGATTAACAGGTGTCTTGTAACATTCAACTCTTCGAGATTTCCGAATTGTTAACCTTAAAGATAATCTATAATTCGAAATTTAAAAAATTCTTTAATTTATGTTGAATTTATTGTAATATTGTTAGTTTTACATTTTATATATATATATATATATATATATATATATATACACATACATTCAATGATATAATACGTTTTCCAAAGCTGTAAATTATTAAATTTCATAGTATGCATTTTTGTATAAAGTAGAACGTGATATAATTTTTGTTTTGAGTAAATGTTTTTTGTATTAAATTATTATAAATATAAATCTTATATCTAAAATATAAATATAATATAAATATAAATCTAATTCTATTTTAAATTATGGATTGTCTAAAACTTTACAATGAACGAAACTTGATTGCTTCGTATTACTAATAATGCACACGTCTTTCCTCTATCATTACGCAGCATTATCATCAATCTGATCGATGCAAAGAAAAGGAAAACATTCCAAGATTCCTTTCCCTGTAAATATCGATTATTAATGATTAAAAAAATAGATTAAGTTGTTATTATTAAATAATTTTTTATTTAACTTGACATTTTATTTTTATACTAAAGCAGATTATAAATGACTGTTTCAGGATTCCAAATGGAATTAAGAAGAACGAAGCAACATTTTGTAAATACCATGTAATATGCTTAGAAAGAAAAGAAACAAAGCTAATGTATCCCGCTTTTTTCTGTTAGGTCCAATCAATCTTGAATCATTGATTGTCACTCGAATCGTCTCACTATAAATAGGAGTCGGTAAATTGTATTATACTTCCTGTAATATGCTCGCCGAGTATGCAACACGTGTTATTCCGATATAGCGTCTTTCCCACGAGCATTAGCAAAAGTTAAATGTTGTTTAAGTGAATATCTGTCTACTTTTTTATGCAAAAAAAAGGGGACAAATTGAGTCTGAATTGCGCGTAAACAGGGCGCTTTTCTCCGCCTTGAAGTCCCGTAGCCGGGCATAATTATGTAGCTTAGATGAGAGTTGTTCGGAACGCGAATTGCGTTTAGAATGACACGAACGTGCGTTGAATTTTCCTGGTGAGGATTAACTGTGATAGTATTGCGCCGTGTGCCGCGCTGAACAGTTTTTCTTCGTTGACACGTCGAGTAAGCCTATTATCGAAGAGATGCATTTTCTAAGTTCGATGAAAGATTTCCGTAATTACATAGCGATATTTAGATACGACTTAGTTTTTATATTGAGGGAGAAAGATTGTATATCCGATAGAGAGATCGGTAAGAACGCATTATCGAATATGATGAAAACACTTGGTTCGTCATGGTTCTAAACGTATTCGCGTTAGATTATATACACGTAGCTGACGGTTGCACATACCAATGTCCACGTTAAACATTAAAGGCGCAAGACCGAAAAAATCGAAATAAAAATCGCATCGTGTATATTCTCTTTTTTTGTAATATAGTATATATATATATATATATATATATATATATATATATATATATATATATATATTGTTCTGTGAATGTACGGATATGTAATTTCGGGATGATGCGAGGAAGAGAGAGAGAGAGAGAGAGAGAGAGAGAGAGAGAGAGA
>Ga0157364_1000974_pt1 | contig 22770 bp, 20 predicted proteins | sample AttsexASBM2_FD_111476 | JGI IMG/M metagenome (GOLD analysis project Ga0157364, IMG submission 111476) | Fungus gardens microbial communities from leaf cutter ant in Ribeirão Preto, State of São Paulo, Brazil - Atta sexdens ASBM2 | ecosystem: Host-associated > Fungi > Mycelium > Unclassified ...
AAAAAAATAATAAAAAAAAAAAAAAAAAAAAAAAAAAAAAAAAAAAAAAAAAAAAAAAAAAAAAAAAAAAAAAAAAAAAAAAAAAGAACTACTCGAAAAGTATACAAAAAGAAAAAAGATAAAAACTATTTAAAAAAAAAGTTAATTGTTATTAAATGTAAAAGTATTTGGATTAATAGTTAAAAACATAACAAAATGTTTTAATATATTTCTTTTAGGATTTCAATACCTATTAAACTTCTCATACTTATAAAAAATATGTCTTCTTGATTCGATTAAATAATTGTTGTATAAACACAAAAAATCCATGTTAAAAAAAATTATAACCTATATTCTCTAATAAGAGTATAGTTGATAATTGCTTTAGTTGTATAAGCACATAACAAATTTAAGTAGCTAAATAATTGAAGTCACAGACTACCTTTGGTGTAAGAAGGTTTAATAGTAATAAGATCATCGTCTAATAAGTCAAAAAAATGTTTGCCTTTCCTTTTCAATGCTTAAAAGGTCATTTTCCATAGTTTGATTAATTCATCACAATTGGTTTTCTTATAAAAGTCCCAAGAGATCTTGAACAGATATGAAGAAGTAACTGAAAAAGATTTAAAATCTTTATCAGTATTATAATGAAATTTCCATTTAAGTTTACTTGGGCACTCTCAGAATTCAATGGAGTTGAATTTCCAACATTGACCTCGAAAAAAGGGAATGCAAGATCATTTTACAAATACTTTGTATTTCTTTGTACCAGGTAGTTTGTAAAAAAATTTGTGACTTTAGGGTCAAGACCTGCTTTCTCAAGGACGAGTACAAGAAAACAATGATTTAGCGAAGGAAAAAACTAGGAGATGTTGAAGGCCAAAGTGTTAGTGGTTTTTCCTTTTGTCTATCCTGTTCATACAATATGAGTAAGTGCAATGCCAGCATCAGCTGTAGACTTGAATTTTAGACTACCAAGTTGACTTGGGTAGATGAAATTGTTGGACGCAACAATAAACTGAAGTCTTTCAGCAATCACTTTTTCAACAAGTTTGCTAAGAGTGTTGAGAAGCACGATTGGACAGAAAGCTTTTGGGTTATCATATGATGACTTGTTTGGTTTGGGTATAACAACCATGGTGGACACTTTGAAGTACTTGGGCCAATGATCTAAGTCGATACATGTATCAGCAATGTTAATGATCTTAGAGAAGCACTCATCATTTTTGAGGATGAGCTTCTAATGATGCCATGTCAGTTTGTCCAGTCTTGGAGCAGATGTATCAATACATTTGCTAATAGCTGACTTAAATTCATATCTGGAGAAAGAGTTCCAGCTTTAAAGAGGCTTGTATGCTACTTCATTGAAAATGTTAAAGTTGACATGGCGATAAAATGCTGTATTGAACGAGCTATGAAGAGCGTTCCACAAGCTGTTAGGAGTTAGACAAGGATGATTATTATGTTTGATTGCTTCAGTCACTGGAAGTTTTCTTTTCTTGACCCAATTCATTAATTTCCAAGAGTCTTGACTTTTATTTGCAATTTCTTGAATTTTGTCATCAAAGAAAGATCGCTTAGCATTTTTAACCGTCAATTTGAAGAACTTTCAGTTTTCACGATTTCTTGTAGTCCTGTAGGTATTGAGAGCTAGGCTGTACATCTCTGACCACCATTGTTTGGAATGTTTGGAGATTTTCAATTTTTTGTGTTTTTTGTCCATAATAGTTCGACAATAGACCCAAGTTAGTTGACTATTTGATTAAGTTTGTCGATGTCATCGATATTTGTTGTATCTAGTAATTTGACTTTTGAGATAATGTCTTTGATAAACTCCGTTTCCTGTTTGCTTTTGGGAGTGATAGTGAGTTTTGACATGTAGATAATCTTATCGAAGATAGAATTCTCCAGCAGTATCTGAGAATCTAGTAGGACCTGGGTTAGTAGGGAATGATAGAGCAAGATCAAACAAATCTGCAATCATAATTAAATCGTTACTAATAGAAGAGTAGTAAGGAAACGAATAGTCCTATAAACTGTCTTGTATGTTAAAATCACCTGTCATGAGAAGAATATTGCTGATATTGACTTCAGTATCCTTAAGTTACTTTAAAGCTGAATGAGATGAATTAGAATAGACATTCAAAATATAATGACAAATGTTGTTGTTGGTAAAAGAAATAAGATTGACATTCCGATAATTGAAAATATCTTTGTGAAGAAGAAAGAGAAGAGAGTCAAAGGTTCTCCATTATAGTTTGTAAAGCTTGGGATTTTGCAAATTTCGGACCAAGATGGTTCTTGAATTAAAATAATGTCAAAATGATATTAAGTTTCAAGGATAGTATTGATGATTAGTGAGTTCTTGCAAACATTTTGCAAAAAAATTTTGAGATTTCACATAATCATTGATTGGGTGTGCTATTTGTTATAAGACAAGAGTATAGACAGACTTTGGCTAAGGTTAGGGTTAGCCAGACATAGATAGATAGTATTATTATTAGTCTACAACGGATGAAAAGCACATGACCTAGAAGTCATGTGATAGGATAAAGTAGTCTAGAGCGGTCTGGAAGAACTTAGAGTCTAGAAGGATCGGAAAGAGTCTAGATAGGAGTTAGGGTTAGAGATGATGTCAAGGGACAAGGGTTTCTCATGGTGTATACATGGTATACACATGTATAGTGGAGATTAAAGGTATAACGTTAGGGCACATATAGGAAGTATGGTGGCCTTAAGAAAAACATATATGAATGAGTAATAGGACATGAGGAAGAGGCATGGACATAAGGACCAGTTAATATTATTGTAGCACAGACCACATGTAACTTATATAAATAGAGGAGCAATACAGTGAGGGCTCCTTGTCGAGTTCTCTTGTAATTCTCCCATTTGTTACTTAATAGTCCATTGGAGAGCTTTGCTCGTTATAAGTTCATTTGTTCTTGAGTGATGAGTGGTTGCTACAATACTGTTCACTTCAGAACAAATTGATTGTGATCTGTTAACATGTATCTCAGTATACTTTTTTGCATGCCACTCTCTATTGAAGTGATATCTCCAAAATAGGCAGCTGTTGGAGTCAGCTTGGTGATCTCTTTTGCAGTTGAAACACTTGAATGTATAAAAGCATGGTTCACTCTTCTTGGTTTTCAATCTAAGAGGGTTAATTTTAGCATTAGCTTTGTAGCACCAACCAAACTTTCTATGGTGTTCAGACTTGTGTGGGCTATTACATTTAACGTACTTTGCCCCTTATATCCTGCATGAGAAAGTGGAATGTCCCTATTTCTAGTAATTTTTGTATTAGGGAATTCCAGAATTCATGTTTGCTCCTCTGATAGTAGCGATATAGTTGCTGACATTGAAGCATCTGTTTATAAGCATTTTAGCATTATGTCTGCTCTAAATGTTCCATATATCTATCCAGACAATTACTATATCGGACTTTGGAGAAACTTTGATTATTCTTGGTTTTAATACAAGAGAAATGTTATTGAAGATATGGTTTTGTCAAAGGATTGTTTTGATATTAGCTGATGTAAGTTTTTCTTGCGAGTTCAGATGGGGGTAGAATGGGATACCGATGATTTTCAAGTATGATTTTGATTTGAGAAGTCTTGCGTCTTCTACTTGAAAAGAGTTGATATCATTGGCATTTTTCACGTATTGATTGATAATTGACAAGTCAGATTGTTGAGCGATCTTGTTGGTGACTCAGTTTTAGCATTGTATAACTGCTTGTTGACATTGGCCACGTTTAAGAAAGAATTTTTCATAAAAGAAGATACATTGTTGACGCTCATGGAGATGATAATATGTTTTCTCAATAAGCCTTTCATAGTCATCTTGATGTGAGGCTTTGGTTTGCTTTGGCCATTGACGATGTTATTTACCTAATCAATCTTCTGGGCGTTCAAAGAGGGAAACATTTCTTTGATTTTTAAAACTTCAAATGTGTTGGCTAAAGGTTTTGATGCCTATGCATATAATTTGCTGGATTTGTCGTGGGGGGTTTGAGATTTGTTTTCAACTAAAGTTTTCTTGGGCTGGAAGTATTTGGAGAGGACATTGATCTCCTTCTTAGATTTCGCTGGTAGAGAAAAAAGAGACGGCGCCTTGTTAATAGTGACTAAGACAAATTTCGGGATTTCCTTTTTGTTATTTCCGTTAGTTGTAGGAGTTTGCAGGGTAAATTTTGAAGAAATTTTGGCTCTAAGTGAGTTAGTTTTTTCGTTAGTATAAAGTGCAATTTGGCCTCGTAAACCGCCGAAATGAAGTTCTAAATGGCATTATCCATGCCATTAAAATTGTTGATGTTGTTAACTTTTCCACTGTTGACTTGTTTGTTTTGAATGTATTTTGCCAAGGAAGTAAGGGTAACCTTGATATTCTTGGTATTAGATGCAAAATGCTCAATGAAACTGTGAAGTGATATAGGGTGGAAAGAATCACTCTATAGTTCTGGCTCGGTCAGAGCTTGCAGATCATACAGAAGTTGGATATTAATAATATCATCCTCATGTAGAACATGAGTTGGGGGTGCCTCATTGTTAACGTTCTGAGGTCTCGAAGATTCCTGGTAGTTAGCTGCCATACTAACTCTTATTGCATTTTCTTGCTTTGTCTTGTAAGACAGCTCAAGATATTTATTGTTCAATTCACTGATGGTGGGATCGTAATCTATGTTAGTGTTCATTCTATTATGGTAAGAGGTAGCTTGACCAGAGAAGACCATTGAGAAATCTCTAGAAGAGTTAACAGTGGATAAAGAGTTTCTCCTTCATACCTTAGAGTTGTTAGAAGAGACTCGTTCCGATTGAATGTCTATACCTAAGTCCTTTTTAGTAGACATAGTTGGTAAAGAGATTTTAATGTTAAATGCTGAAGTTGAAGTGCTGAAGTTTGTTGAAGAAAAAGAGAATTTATTCACTAACCTTTTACTATAGTCCTTATAATATTTTAAGTGGATAAAGTTCTCTTGATTTTTATTGATATTGAACTTTGTTCTATTGATACTTTATATATTCTTATATGTATTTGTTTGTCTTTGTGTTTGTTTTTTCTAGTATGTGTTATAATGTAAAGTCATAGTCTTGTAACTTTAAGTATTATCTAACCTGTCATTTATTTAATTTATAGGATTTCTTGAAATATTTGAGATTTTTGTAATCTGTCCAGATTTCAAATGGTTTCTTTGTGTTTAACAAATATTGTCTTCATTTTGATAAGGCTTTTACAATGACTAATAGTTCTTTGTCATAGATTTTATAGTTTCTTTCCGCTAATTGCATTGTTCTTGATAAAAAAGCTATTAGTTTCTATTTTTCTTTTTATTCTTGAGATAATACTCCTTCAATAACATATCTTGATATATTTGTCTTTACTCTAAATTTTTTCTCTTTTTTTAGAAGAGAAAGTACTAGTTAACTTATAATCTTGTTTTTTAAAAAGCTTATTAATGTTTTTTCTTCCATTTCTTTTTCTTTTTCTCTTTTAGATCATTTAATAGTCTTGTCATATAACTAAAGTTTTGAATAAATCTTTAATAAAAGTTTGCAAATTCCAAGAAGTTTTTTACTTTTTTGATTTTTGTTGGTACTTTCTATTCTCTAACTGCTTTAATCTTATCTTATTTTATATGTACTTGTTCTTTACTGACTATTACTTCTAGTATCAGAATTTCTTTTATGTTAAAGTTACATTTTGATTGTTTAAAATATAAATTATATTTTTCTATGATTTTTAAAAACCTAGTTATTTATTTCTTGAGTTCTGTTATTATCTTTACTTGTAGTTTGCCAAAACTCCTTCATAGAGTAGCTTTTAAAAGATGCTATTCATTATTCTTTGAAATGTTCTCAGTAAGTTGCATAATCTGAAGTATATTACTTATAGTTCAAACAGTCTTTTGTTTATCAGAAAAGCTACTTTCTATTTATCACCTTCTTTGATTCAAAATAATCTTAGATGAGATCAAGTTTATTAAAGTATTTGGCTTTCTTTAATTTATTAATCACTTCTTTAATTAGAAATAGCGGCATTTTATTCTTTATTATGACTTAATTTAGTTTCCTGTAATCTTAAACCAGTTATAATAATCTATCTTTCTTAGAAATGTAAAAGTATGATGCTGTATATCTTGACTTAGATTCAATAATTAAACCAACCTTTTATTGTCATTCTTTATATTTAGCTTCTTTGGTACTTCTTTCATGAGGTTTATTTTATAGTTCTACTTTGTATTTGTTAATCTCGATTTTTAGAGGTACCATCTTGGTTACTTTTCTATTTTATTTAGAATTCTTTATCTTTACTTTTACTTGCATGTTTAATTTTCTTTCAATACTACTCTATTGATTTAGAATAATATATTTGTTGTAAGACTTTACAGGAGAGATCTTTTATACTGTACTTACTCAAAATCTTTTTTAAAATCCTGTTTCTTATCATCTTTTTTATTATCTTTATTATTTAATTCTTTTTAAACCTTACACTTCTTTATTAATTATATTTCTTTACAGTTTTTAGTTATATACTCTTTTTTGTCATATTTGAAATATTTTCTTATTTTTTGTTCTTTTTTCTTTAACTGACATTCCTTTGCTATATATCTATACTTGTTATAGTTAAAATATTTCAGCTTTCTATTTTTAAAATTTTTGTTAGACTTTTCAATATTCATGAGTTGTTTTTATTTTTCACAAGTTACTTTTATGCTCATCTTATAATTGTTTCATTTCTTTATGAACTTATATTCCTGTTCAACTGATATAATTATCATCTTTTACTTCTTAAGTGTCTCCAGTGCTATTATAAGTGGATACTCTAATATTATCTTAATAATATCTTGTCTTATATTTTTTTTCAATAAGAATATAATGTACAATTTATTTGTATCAGCTTTCATAGCTAGTGTTTTGAATTTTATTATGAAATTTACTATGTTTTTCTTTTTCTATTTGAAGTCTTCTACTTGGTATTTGCTATCTTCATCTTGTTACTGAACATTATAATGATTTCTTTTACAAAATTATTCTAATTCTAAGTGTTTAGTTCTTTATCTAGCTTATTGAGCTTTTTTTATGTATATATTCTTGCTATACTTCTTTTAAAACAAGTTAGGATTGCTGTGATTCTGTTGTTCATCTCTATAATCCTGTTACTTTTGAAATATAATTATATTTCTCTCAAATTTTGTTTGGTTCTCATCAAACTACTTTGGATCTAGAACTATAACTATACTTTTCAGTATAACTACTTATATGTTCTTGTTTGTTGCTAGTGTTAATACTACTGACATTTTATTTATACTTATTTAAGGCTTTTTTTGTAATCTATAGGAATTTTAGTTGTTTTGACAATATTTTTATTTTGTTTGTTCTTTTAGAACTTATCTTAGTTCTCTTTCATAATTTGTATTATATATGTTTTATTCAACAACTTTGTCTAGTTTTGTTCATAAATTTTGTTTTTTATATTTCTTACAAAATAAGCTTGTTAATACTTTATCAAATGTTATAATTTTAGCCTAAAGTTTAGATTACACTTAGGTAAAGACTTGAAAATAGAAAAAAAAATATAGTAATTAATAAAGTGTAAAAAATATAAAAATATTTCTATACTATATATATAAAGTATTTATAAAAAAACTATTTAATATATATTATAAAAGTAGTGAACTTTAATTATTTTTATATTTATTTTCTTCTCAATTCTATTTTTAGAACTTGAAAATTAGAGTTAGAGTGATAAAATCATGTTGTTATACAGTAGATGATATAATTATAAGTTATAATATGTATAATATACATATGGCTATCTAAAATAAACTAGAAATAGCTTATACAAATTACTAAATATTAGTATATAAGATAAATAATCTTATACAGAGTTTTTTATTAAGTTTTCTTATATAAATTCTATATAAAGTTTTTTCTTTTGACTAACTTTAAAGTCTTAAGTTTATAATATATATAAGAAAACTGAGTTATATAACATAAGAATAAAAGAAGAATAATGTCAAGATTGTTGATGGTGGACTTGATTTTATTTTATTTTTCTTTTTTCATCTTATTTTATTTTTCTATTTTTAGAACAGCTCAGGTTAGGGTTGATTAGTCACACTGTTACATCAGTCACAAGTTGATGGCAAAGTTACAAGACTAATTATGAAACTTGGGAGAACTTAGTAGAAAATTTAAGAACAAAAATACTTAATATTAAACTTACTTTTTAAGATATAAAAATAATTTATACTTATTTTATAATTTTATAAATAACTCTATAATATTTTTTTTAATATTTAGAGAAAAATTCAAGTATTATTTAAATATATAATAATAATATTTTTCATAATAAAATCTTAAAAGATATTATTTATTATAGTTTAGAATATAATAAGATTATTAGTTATACTAAATTTAAAAAATTTATAATTTATATAAAAAAACTGCTTTTTACTTATTATTAAATTTAATAAAGTAATATGTTCTTATTAGTTTGAAAATCAAAGAAAGTAAATATTTGTTTTTAATAGTTATATTAAAAATTTAATAATCTTGTACCAAGTAAAAAAAACTATTCTTTTTCTTAATAAAAACTTTGTTTGTTCAACAAAATAAAGAATATATCTTAAATACTTTAAACTTAGCTCTAAAAACCAAATTAATAATATAACCTTACTTATAATAGTTTAAAAAAGTGTTAAAGTCTTTTTTAGTAAATTTCTTTTATTTTCTTTTTTAAATCATCAATTTATTACATAGTACATGAAGACAGACCATAATAGCTACTTTCGTAACTATGTGTATAAGAAGCAAACTTAAAAGAAAATTGAAAAGAAACAAGATATAAGAACTAATCAAAGGAGAAAATGAGAAGACTAAGATCTACTTAAATGGATATATTAACTGTTTATAAATACAAAGGCATTAAGATTAGTGATCAAGAACATAATGAAATAGCTCAGTATATCTCTTCTTGAGTTCTAATACCTGTTAAATCTTTTACACTCATGAAGGATATGTCTTCTTGATTCGATAGAGTAGTTGTTATATTGACACAAAAAGTCCATATTTGGTAAAAATCTGAGGTGATATTTCCCAATAGGTACATGGTTTATGATAGCTCTAGTAGCTCAAACGGCTCAATAGAATTTAAATCATCATCTAAGAGGTCCAGGAAATGATTTCCTTTACTATCTGATGCTTAGAACGTCATTTTCCATCATTTAATAATATCGTCACTGTCAGTTTTCTTGCAAAAATCTCATGAAGTCTTATAAGAGTAAGAAAGAGTCGGGTAGAAAGACTTTGAATCTTTGTTGACATCATGATGAAATCTCCACTTGAGGTAACTTGGATATTCCCAAAATTCTATAATGTTGTCGGGATTAAAGTTGAAGAATTCTTGCAACTCACAAAGAATTACAATAGAGTGGAGTTGGTATGAATGGGAGTTACTGTCGAAAATTTTCTTAGCGGCATGAATGAAATCAGTTACAACAATGATCTTTAAGACGTTTTTCTTAGAGCAGGCTTGGTTGATGCTGCATCTGATGGCGAATAATTCAGCTTCAGTACTTATAACAAACAAAGCATGATGGACGGTTTTGGTGAGGGGACTATTCATTGAGTGAATGTGCAATACTGATGTAGCAATGTTGTTCTTGATGCTAACATCTATAATCACAAGGGCTGTGTAAGATGAAGAAGAGGTTTGTAGAACTATTTTGTCGAGTTCAAGAGTATAGTTATTGATTTTCGTTTTTTCTTTTCTATTAACTAAGTTGAAAGAAAATCGATCAGAAAAATTGTCTATGATACGGTTTCCAGAAGAAAACTCAATGCTAATAGGAGAAAATAATAGAAAGATCCCAAGAGACTTGTTGTATGAGTCAGTGAGGTGACCTTTGGTTTGAGTTCTTTGTTGACTTATGATGTGGAAGTTTTGAAAGCCCCCAGAATCTAGATGGCAGCTCTTCTCTGCATTTTCATATGGTATGATAATAGAGCCTTGTTGTAGTACCATAGCTGAAATTCATAAAGCACTATTGGGAGTATGCAACATCTGTAGAGTAGTCACTTTTGAATAGGATTGATCCCTCTCAACGAGTTTCCTAAAAGCTTCATACACTTGACTGTTGAGATAGCTTTATTGGCATAAAAATCGATGTGTTTGTGAAACGATAGTTTGTGATCAAAGATAAATTCCAGATATCTCCACAAGTCCTTGGGTCGCAAAATAGGTCCTCCAATCGGGGAAAGGTCGAGAGGGGGAGGGTTAAAGACACCTTGGGATTGGCTAAAATGAAATATTTTAGTTTTCGAATGTTCAATGACGAGTCCAAAACTGTCTAGTAATTTAGTGAGAACATTATAACTACAAAAAAGTTGGGAGTTAGAAATGTCAAAGGATTTGTTCTAAGCGGCAATGAGACCATCATTAACAAAAGAAAGAATGGAAACAGGAATTCTGAGGTTTTTTAATCTGTTTTCTAGAATATAGAGAAACGGAGAAAAATATAAGGAAAAAAGAATGGGGGAGAGAGCAGATCCTTGACCGACTCCAATGTTGACGTCAAAATGAGAGGAAGAGAATTCATTCCACATATACTTGGTTCTTCTGCTCACTAAGTAGTTTGTGAAGAAAGACGTGACTTTAGGATCGAAACCTGCTTTGTCTAGGATACAAGTAAGCAGGTTGTGATTTAGAGATGGGAAAAATTGGGAAATGTCAAAGGTAAGAGTACTTGAAGATTTCCCTTTGGACCATTCTAATTGGACTATGTGAGTGAGAGCGACACCAGCATCTGTGGTGGACTTGAATTTCAGGCTACCTAGCTGACTTGGGTGGATAAAGTCATTATGCACAACTGTGAATTGAAGTCTTTCCACGATTACTTTCTCTATGAGTTTACCTAGAGTATTGAGGAGGACTATTGGTTGGAACGCTTTCAGTTGATCGTATGAAGTCTTGTTTGGCTTAGATATGATAATCGTGGATAACACCTTGAAGTAGTTCAGCCAGTACCCTAGGTTGATACAAGAATCAGCGATATTAATGATGTTGGTGAGACAATCATCATTTGCGACGATGACTTTCAGATGGTGCCATGATAATTTGTCTGGGCCCGGTACTGAAAAGTCATTACACTTGCTGATTGCTGATTTGAACTCGGCTTTAGAGAATGAATTCCATTGCTGGAAGGGTTTGTGCTCAATTTCATTGAGAATGTTGAGGTCCACATGTCGATTAAGTGCGGTGTTGAAAGAACTGTATAGCACATTCCAAAGACTATCTAGAGTGGTACATGGCCGGTTGTTGTGGTAGATAGTTTCGATGGCCAGAAGTTTTCTACTCTTGATCCAGTTAGTTAGTTCCCAGGAACCTCGACATTTGTTTGCAATTTCTTGAATTTCATCATCGAAGAAGGATTGTTTGGCGTTTTTGACTGAATTCTTGAACTTCTTCCAGCTCTCAAGACTTCTAGTTAATCTATAATTGTCAAGGGATCTTTTGCAATCATCTGACCACCACTGTTTAGAGTGTCTAGAAATTTTTGACCTTTTTGCATTTTTTGTCCAGGCCATGTCTATGATTGATCCGAGTTGGTTGACTACTCGTTTGATTTCTTCTGTATCCACGATGTTGGATGTATTCAGATTCTTGAAGCTTAAGATAATATCTTAAACGAAGGCAGTTTCTTGCTTGCTTTTTAGTGCTAAAGTGAGTTTCAATGTTTGTATTATTTCTTTAGTGATAGGAATATCGATGACTAGGGGAGCATGATCAGAGAATAGTTGAGATTCCGGGAAGATAGTGTGATGGTCAAGTTCAGATGATCAGTTGCGGTGGAACATGAGATCTATAACCAAGTTTGATTCTCTGACTGTATCCAAGTATCTGGTTAGGCCAAGGTTAGTGGGCAAAGAAAGAGCAAGATCAAAAGAGTCTGCTATGATAACTAGATCATCACTAGAAGAAGAGTAAAAAGGAAAGGAATGGTTCTAGAGACTGTCTCTAATGTTAAAGTCACCAGTCATTAAAACTACGTTATTGATGTTGATTTCAGTATCCTTCAGATACTTTAAAGCTGTGTGCAAAGAGTCAGAATAAATGTTCAGAATGTAGTAGCAAACATTATTGTTGAAAAAGGAAATAAGGTTAATGTCTCTGTGATTAATAATATCTTTGCAAAGAAGAAAACAAAAAGATGAAAGATGAATGTTAATATAAGAAATGACTCTGGGAGAGTCTTTGTCACATGATGGAGTTCTGGCAATCAAGATCCAGTTGGGATGATGAACAGATCCTGTGAAAGGATCCCCTTCACAGTTTGAAGTGCTGGGAATCTTTCGTATTTCAGACCAAGGGGGTTCTTGGATTAAAATGATGTTGAAGTGGGTCAATGATTCAAGGATAGTATTGACAATGAGAGAATTCTTTCGAACGTTTTGTGAAAAAATCTTGAGATTTTCTTTTGGTGCCACTCCCTGTTAAATCTGTGCTTCCAGAACGAACACAAGTTGGAGTTGGCTTGATGATTGCCATGGCAATTTGAACACTTGAACGAATGAGGACACAGCATGCCTTTCTCGGTTTCTAGCCTCAGTGGGTTGATCTTGGGGTTGGCTTTGCAATACCAGCTGAATTCTCTGTGGTGTTCTGATTTGTGCAGGCTGTTACATTTGACGCACTTAGCTCCTTGGATCTTGCAGGAGAATGTCGCGTGGCCCCACTTCCAACAATTCTTGCACTGAGGAACTCTGGGGTTCATGTTGGCTCCTCTGATGGTTGCAATGAAGTTTCCGACGTTGAAGCATCTGTTGATTAACATTTTAGCATTCTTACCGCTTTGGACATCCCAGATATCAATCCAGACAATAGACATGTCAGATTTAGAGAAGACTTTGATGACTCTCGGCTTTAATGTGAGGAAGATGTTATCGAAGATGTGGTTTTGCTTGAAGATTGCTTCGATGTTGTTTGATGTGAGTCTTTCCTGAGAATTGGGGTGAGGGAAGAAAGGAATACCAGTGATCTTGAGATAAGATTTGGATTTGGGTAGGCGAGGTTCATCAACTTGTAAAGAGTTGATATCATTTGAATTTTTAACATAGTTGTTGATGATGGACATATCTGATTGTTGTGCAACTTTGTTAGTAATGACTGTTATACCTGAATTTTCCGAGTGAAGATAATCAACAAGAACATCAGATTTGGCATTTCGTAGATTTCTGTTGATGTTAGCAACATGAAGAGAAGAATTCTTCATGAAGGATGAGACATTTTTCCCACTCATGGGGATGATTATCTGTTTTCTCAATGAACCTTTAGTAGTCATCCTAATTTGAGGCCTGAGTTTGTTTTGACCATTGACGATGCTGTTAACCTGATCAATTTTTTGCGCATTAAGTAATGGAAATTTTTCTTTGATTTTTAGCACGTCCGATGTGTTGACTGGAGGCTTGAAGACTTGTGTATACAATTTTCCAGGACTGGCGTTGTTGCTTTTGGTAGTGTTCTCAACTGACAATTTCTTGGGGTGGAAGTATTTGGAGATGATGTTAATTTCCTTCTTGGTTTTAGCTGGAAGAGAAGGGGGAGGTGGAACCTTGTTGATTGGGACTGGGACTGATTTCGCAATATCCTTCTTGTTGCTGTTGTGTTGTGGAATTGTTCTCGGAGTAAATTTTGACGAAACCTTGTCTCTGAGAGTGTTAGCTTTGTTATCAGTATAAAGAGCATTCCATTTGGCATTGTATACTGAAGAGATAAAGTTCCATATGACATTGCCCATACCATCAAAATCAGCAAGATCATTAATTATGTTACTGTTGACCTGTTTGTTCCTAATGTACTTGGCAAGAAAGTCAAGAGTCACTTTGATGCTCTTGGAGTTTAACGCAAAGTATTCAATAGAGCTGTGAAGGGAAATGGGGTGAAAGAGGCCACTTCAAAGTTTGGGTTCAGTTGGTGCCTGTGGATCATAAGGAATCTGGATATTAATAACTTCTTCCTTATGTTGAGAGTGTATTGGAGTTGTCTCATTGTGAACATGCAGAGGCCTCGTGTTATCCTGCTGGTTAGCCACCATACCAACCCGTTGTGCTTTTTCTTACTCTGTCTCGTAAGATAGCACAAGATTCGATACTTCCCTTGAAGGTGGAAAGTCTACGTTGGTGTCTATCCTATCGTGATAGGGAGTAGAACGATCTGAAAATGCCAGTGAAGATTCTCTAGAAAGATTAACAGAAGGAGAGATATTTCTATCTCTTACTTCTGAATCGGAAACAGGTCCTTGACCTGCTTGAATGTCCATCTCTATACCAGTCTTAGAAGACATAGTTAGATAAGTAGAATCATTGTTGATGTTTGTAATTGAGATGTTGAAAAGACTTTGGGGAAAATTGGATTTATTTGCTATGTTTTCAATAGACGCTACTATGTAAGATGGTGGTAAGAGGAAAAAAAGGCTTTTTTGTAAGTCACATGAGTTACACACTTATATAATATAAGAAAATAATTGAAAAAGTTCTAGAAAGATGATATTATAATAATATAAGGAACACATATTAATTTTAAAACAAACATCTAGTTTTGTAAGACATTTATAAACTAGATTGTTAAAAATATAAAGCTTAATTTTCTTTTTTAAACTTAGGATTAGAGTTAAAGTAACATTATGATCATATTGTTACAGTAACAGTCACAAAATCACATGATGCACAGTAGAATATGGTGAAATATTTGAAAGCAATAATATTATATATATACATATTAAATTTATAGCTAACACATGGTCTTTAGGACAGACTAGAAATAGTTAAGCATGAACCAACAGTAGTTAGTATATAAGAATAAATATATTGTACTTAAAACTCCATCAAGTTTTCTTATGTTAATCCTAATATAAAGATCTTTTTATTGACCAACTCTAAGGTCTTTAAGTTGTAACATAAATAGTTTAAATTATTATATTGGTAGTATTCTTTAGTAGAAATACTACAGTGTTTATAAGTAGTAAAAAGTAAAAACTCTACTATATTCACTACAATATCTTATTTGCTTGTCCAGTCTAGTTTATTTTATATATAGCTTTATACCAAATAATAAAGTTAATCTCTTTACTAGCAAGATTATAATCTAATTTTGAATTATTATATAAAGACTGACAGAATTTGATGACTATAGTACTGTCAGACACAGTTCACAGTGGAGGTGAAAGTCCATAAGATAGTCTTAGAGATATGTGGACTTGTGAAACAATCTTAGCTTTAGCTTATGTGCTGTGCTGTCTGCTAATTTGGTATATCACTATTGAACACTAGAAATTGAGTTCAATAAGAGTTATTTTCATTGATTATCAGACTAGCAAATTATAATATAACTACTAGTCTTATAGCTCCTATTGTTCTAAGCAAAGATTTCAGTATTGAGATATTAATAGAAGTATGACTCCACTATGGAAGACTGAGTCATATAGGAGTATTTTTGTTATAAAAGATGGAATACCCAAATGCTTGCATCACCACTATAGAAGATAGACTTTATTTGGATTAGCTGTTGACAAGGAATATACTATAGAAATGTGTTTTCCAGATGAGTAGACTTAGTATATAATAAGTACAAGAGTTAGTATAATCAGTTATCATAATATACTTAAACTCTTATATTTTATTTTATTTTTATTTTTTGAATAATGAAGAGATAAATAACTACAATTACATAATATATCACATGAAGTAATATTATAAGTTTAGAAATATAGTAGAAAAAACTAAAACAATATAAACTTAGTTTCTCTTCATTTTCTTCCTCATTTTTATTTTTATTTTTTATTTATTTTCTATTTTTAGAACTTAGAGTTAAGGTTAGACATACGAACACAAGAAGAAGATGAAAAAGGATAATGCTATATAATATATGTTAACCTTAAGGCACATATATGGTGGTTTAGAGTAGGCTAGGAGTACTTAGCATGAACTAAGCATCTTTAATATATAAGATAGACAATCTTGTGAAGAGTTCTCTATTAAGTTCTCTTATGTAACCCTATACAAGGTTCTTTCTTTCATCTAGTGCTAAGAGCTTAAGCTCGTAACAATATGTAGTTTAGAGTAAGATTTATAATAGTAGTATATATAGTATAGAAATATATTGGGAACTCTTTGTTGAGTTCTCTTATAATCTCTACAAGATTTGTCAGAACTGAAGATGATAGACTTGGTTTCTATTTTATTTTCTCTTATTTTTCTTTTTATTCCCTCTTAATTTTTATTGGAAGAGGAAGACAAAGTGTGATATTGTCACAGGTCACATGATTACATGATGTAGAGAAGGACATAAAAGGTTCTGGAACAAGATGAAGTCATACCATATAATAAAGGTATGTTGGTCTTATAGATAAAGCATAGTCTTTAAGGTAAATTAGAATTAACTTAGTATGGACCATCACCAAAAAGTATATAAGATAGACTAGATTATAATAGAAACTTTATCGAGTTTTCTTGTATTATTTCATATAAGAGTGTACCTTTTACTCAACACAAAGTCTAAGTCATAACAAGATTCTTACAACTAAAGACTACTTTAGTATATTATTGGTCATTTTGATTAGTAGTTGTCATAACACTAGTATCTATAATCAAAGAATAGAACTCATCTAGATATTCCTCTATAATATAACTTTTCTAATAATAAACTACTCCTTCTAGCTTGTTAACAGCTTTTGTAATAATGTTAATATAAAAAAAGTACTTTCTAAAAAGCTACTCAAATTTAAACTAAGTGGTGATAAAAAAAATATTAGTAGTAGACTTCTTTTAGAAGAAACTTTCTAACAACTTAGATATACAACCACTTCTAAAAAAGAATAAAACCTAGCAAAAATAAGATATTTTTGTTATTAGTAAATTATTTGACAAATAAATAAATATAGAAAGAGCAGAAGTTCAAAAAAATACTTCTAGTTTATCAATTATTATTGAAGTCTAGTAATGGGACATAAAACTAAGAATAACAAGAGATTTTAAGATGTAAAAATATTTGTAGAGAAGAAAAACCTCAAGAGTAAAGGAAAATACATTTATAGATGTAAAGGTAGAGTTAGAAATTAAAGTATGTAGATTTTAGAGTTGTGTTATGAATTAAAGCTCTTAAGGTTGGACAATAAAGTAACCTTGTATAGAGTTTACACAAGAAAACTTGATAGAGAACTCTGTACAGAATAGTCTATCTTTATATACCAAATCTCTATAGTCTGTGCTAGCTATTTCTAGCCTACTCTAAACAACCATGTGTTAGCTATAAAGTTTTCATATAGTATGACATTATCCTTCTAGAACCTTCTCTTGTTATATAACCTATAATGTCACTATTCCCAACTCTTCATACTAAAAATAGAACAAGGAGAAAATAAGAAAAGGAGAAGAAATAAAAAGAAACTAAGTTCACTTTCTACGATTCTGATATTACCTCCCCTTCAAAGTTTTTCCTCTAGAGAAACTGATTTCTACCTTCTCCAATTTCTTTCCAACTTCTTCAGGTATTCTGCCTTGAATTTTTCATTGTCCCATCTATACAGTAACCTTGCTATGTACTTCTCTGGTAGCTCGCTCCTTTTGTACTCTTCCCTTTCCTGTTGCCTTACTTCCACATTTAGTCTTTCTTCAAATTTATCTACTAACTCTTTTGCATTTTCTAAATCTTCTTTTTTCTCCCATGTGTCGTTTTCTACTGTAAATCTCTTCCATCGCACCAAATATTTTTTTGCTCCTCTTACTTTTCTTTTATTTAGTATCCTTTTTACCTTCCACTCTTCAACTCCTTCTATTTTGATTGGTTTTTCTTCTTTCCTTTTCTACCCTCCTATCTGTTCCCTGTATTATACTATTCAACTGATATTTACTACTGGATATATCCTCATTGAGGTTGGCAGTCATAATTTGACTGTATTTATGGCCCGATATATCAATCCACCAATTTCCTTGCCGGCCTCTCTTTGAGCATCAGATCTTTAATACTCAGCATAACTCTATCTTCTCTTTTCCAATTCTTTGTCTCTTTTCTTTCTCGATCTGCTTGTTTCTTTATATCTTCTTGTGCTTTCTTCAGTACTGCTCCTGCTTCCTCATGCACCTTTTTCATCCTTTCTACAAATTCCACCATACTTTCTACTTTTTCCTTTTTTCTTATATTTCCCCCTATTCTTAATTCTCTACCATAATTTGTCATGAAAGGGGACACCTTGGTTATTGTATGAACCTTGTTGTTCACTGCAAACTCTGCCAATGCCAACCACTCCGGCCAATCCTTCTGCTTATGATCTACAAAGAACCTCAAGTATTGCTCCAACTCTTGGTTCATTAGTTCCGTCTGTCTATCTGGTGGAACACTGTCAACAACCTCGTTTCTATTTCCAGTATTTAGTTCAACTCTTTGGTTAGTTCTGCTACAAACTGGGGTCCTCTGTCTGACACCATACTTTCTGGTAACCTGTGCAACTTCCATACATTGTCTCTGAATAACCTTGCCAGCCCCTCCGCCAATGTTTCTTCCGTTATCGCCACAAAGTGTATTATTTTGGACAACCTGTCACAGACTACCAAGATCACATCTTTTCCTGCCACTATCGGTAACTTCATAATGAAGTCCACTATTAGATGGGTCCATAGCTTCTCTGGTACCTTCCTCAACTTTAGCTTCTCCACTACTTTCTCCATTCTATTTTTTATCCTCTGACACATATCGCACCCTTCTACATATTTCCTCACATCTTTCGTTACTTCTGGCCACCAATAATTTCTAGTGACCAATTTCACTGTCTTCCACTTTTCTCCATGTCCTGCTGCTAGTACATTGTGATGTAACTGGATTATCTCTGCTCTCAGCTTCTCCTCTCTTGGCACATACATCATTTCTTCCTTCAATACCAAATCCCCTTCTATCTGCCACTCATTCCCTCGTAATTCTCTTATCCTTGCTTTCTTCATCTTCCTTACTACTCTAACTATACCTTCGTCTTTACTCCTAGCTTTTTTTATCTTTTCTAATATACCTACTTCTAGTCCTTCTATTATTACTTCTTGTAAATTACAAATCTAATTGTCTTTAATGAATACTTGATTATCGTTATCCTTTTCTATGCCTACTTTCCAGTCTGGTCATCTACTAAGTCCATTTGCCTTCCCCATTTTTGTTCCTAGAACATGTTTCAAAGTAAAGTCAAATCTTGACAAGTACAATGCTCATTGAGCTTGTCTTTGATTCAACTTTTGCACTTTCATAAAATATTCCAAATTTTTGTAATCAGTCTAGATCTCAAACTTAAAATACACACCTTTTAATAAATGTCTTCAATTTTCTAATCCCTTTATTATTGCTAGCATTTCCTTGTCATGAATCTCGTAGTTCCTCTCCGTCTCATTTAGAGATTTTGAAAGAAAGGCTACTGGTCTCCATAGTCTGTCTTCACATTCCATCAATAAAACTTCCCCTATTGCATAATCTGATACATCGACTTCCATCCTCATTTTTTTGTCTAGGTCCAGTGCTACTAACACCAGTTTCTTGGTGAACCGCTCCTTCAGCTTCCTAAATACTTCTTCCTGCTTCTCGGTCCAATTCCACTTTTGGTCTTTCTTCACCATGTCGTGTAGGGGCCTAGCTATAGACATGAAGCCTTCAATGAATTGACGATAATAGTTTGCCAATCCTAAAAACTTTTATACATCCTTAACACACTTGGGTATTGGCCAGTTCAAAACACCTTTCATCTTCTCCTCTTCCATCTTTATTCCGTCTGCTCTGATTATCACCCCTAAAAATCCCACTTCTCTTACTTTCCACTTACATTTCTCTGGTTTTACATATAAATTGTTTTTCTCCAGCCTTTTTATTACTTTTGCTACCAACTCATCATGCCCTTCTTCACTTTCCATTCCTATAATTACATCGTCTATAAATGCCACCACTTTTCCTGTGTTAATCAAGTCTCTAAGTAACTTGTTCATCATCATCTGGAATATTGCCAGTGAATTTGTCAACCCAAAGAACATAACCATAGGCTCAAAAGACCCCTCAGGTGTCATGAACGCCGCTTTCCACTTATTCCCCTCTTTTATCTGTACATTATTGTAACCCCATCTCAAGTCCATTTTTGTAAATACCCTTTTCATACCAATGTTTTCTACTACCTCTGATATTAAAGGCAACAGGTAATTGTTCTTAATAGTCCATTTGTTTAAATATCTATAGTCCTGAACTATCCTCTTCTTGCTATCCTTCTTTCCTACAAAAAATACTGATGCAGTTTGAGGTGACTTCAAGGGTCTGATATACCCTTTCCTCAATTGTTCTTGAATAAACTCACGTACTTCCTCTCTTTCTTCTCTCAACAATGGGTATACCTTCCCTTTTCTTGGTACAAACCCCTCTTTTGTTTCTATTGTATGATCCCACACTTTTCTTATGGGCATCCACTCTAATTGCTTCTTGCCAAAGACTTTAATCTACTTATAGAACTTTTTTGACACCAACTTTCTAGCCTCTACTTCTGATTTTGCCACCTCTTCCTCCTCATCCCAGATCTTCCATTCCTCTGCTACCCTCTTTACCTTCACTATTTTTTCTTTCTTCTGCTTCTTCTTTCTATCCTTTTCCTTCTGTTTCCTTTCTGCTTTCTCCTTTACTTCCTCTTCCTACTGTTTTTCCCACTCCGACTTTCTCTGTATCAGTCTCTACTGCTTCCCACACTTTTCAGGACATCTTGTCATTTTTACCTCACCTGTTCTCCAATCTATTTCTGGGTTGTGGTGTGCTAGCCACAGCATCCCCAAAATCACCATTTACTTCTGTCCTCCAATTACATCAATCTCTATCCTTTCTCTGTGTCTCCTAAAGTAGATGTTTACTTCTACCGTGTGTTCTATTGGCCCTTCCTTGTTGAACAATCCATCCACATTTCTTACTTGCATCAGTCTTTCCAGTCTTTTTAACTTGAATCCTTGTCTTTTGGCAAACTCTGAGCTCATTACTAGCCTTGTTGTCCCACTGTCTAATAACGCTTCTACCATTATCTCCTCCTGTATATTTATTCTTTCCAACCCAATCTTTACTGTAACTTCTCTTAAGGTCTTCACCTCTACTTTTCTTACTTCTTTCTTAGTTCCCTCTGATTCTGAAATACCAGCATTTATTTCTGTAGCTAGTACACTAAATTTGTTATGAGAACTTAGTCAAGAGTATCTAAGTTTTCCTCCCCTTTTAAATTGTTCTTGTATTCAAAAAGTCCCTCTCTTCCTCTATTATACTCCATCCTCCTCTTTTCTGCTACCCTTCCTTCTCGGTTTTTACAGTGACAGGCTAGGTGCCCAAATCCCCTGCAGGCATAGCAGTTCCTCCTCCTGTTCACCTTCATAGCATAGGGGTCTCTCCTAAGAGGTGTCCCCATCCCTTGTCCTGGTCCCCTCACCATTACTGCATTCATTCATTCTACTCCCTCTATTGGAGCAGGCCTTGTTGTTACCTGCTAAGAAGGTATTTGCCTTCTCTGCCACACTAGAGGTCATAGCAATATCTGTCTCAGCTCCTGTCTTGGAGCTCCTCTTCCCTGTTCTTTCTTGTCCCTCAGTCTCTCTTCTTCTCATCTACTCTCTCTCCAGTTTCTATTGAGGGCCGTTGCTCTTCTATACCATTGTTCAATAAAGCCAGGTTAATTTTCAGCCTCCATTAGTTTCCTTCTTATCACCCCATTCATTTCTCTCTTGAATTCTTCTACCAGTGGCCTTCCTTCATACCTACTTCCTCTCGCTGCTCTTTTGAATTCTTAGATAAATTCCTCCATTGTTCTTCCTTCCTATTCCAGCTTCTTCAACTCTGCTGCCTTTACCGACTCTTCCTTTCCTCTATCAAACTTCTTCTTTATTTCTGCCAAAAATTCTCCCACTGTCTCGAATTCTAATTCCCCTGCTTCCAGCTCCTCCAATATATTTTCTTTCCATACATCGGCTCCTCCTCCCTGCACATAAGACAACACCTATTGAATCTGTTCTTCTACTGGTACCTCCTTTATCTTTGCTTTGCCATATAGCTTGCATGCTGTTATGAATCCTGAGACCTTTGATGGGGTCCCGTCAAATACCTGGGATTTTGCTACCTCTAAGTTTGCTGCTTTCTCTCTACCTCCTCTTGCTACTTGTTCTGATAACGCTGTGATCTGTTCTTGCAACTGCCTTATGATGGCAGGGTAGTCAGGTTGACTCATTTTATATGGTGGGGGTGGTGATGGCAATGTTGATAGTGGGATGAGAGGTGGTGGGGTAAGTAGTGATTACTCCTGAGTCAAAAGAGCCAATCCTGCATTGGACTCAGCTTCTGACTTGTACTCCAAACTTGAAATCTTAGTAGGTATTAGCAGGTTTTCTTCTTGTCCCACCTGACACCGTCTACTGACTACTAGTCCTACCAACTACTGTTTTGATCAAATTATACACGATTTTGTCCTAAGAAGGATGTTCTACTCTAAGTAGGGTTTTTAAGAGCACCTGCTATTTCTCTGCATAAATAGACCACAAGGGGATCTATAGCACAAGGTTGATAAAGGAAGGTGGTAACAAACACATCCACACAAGATAATACATTTACCTGCACCAGTGGGCTTTGTGTTATGATCTAAGGCTCAAAGTGTTAAGCAATAGAACAACTCTTGTATTGAGTAATACAAGAGAACTCGATAGAGTTCCTAATACAAAGTAGTCTACCTTATATACTATTACTCATGGTCTG
>Ga0157364_1000975_pt1 | contig 22769 bp, 6 predicted proteins | sample AttsexASBM2_FD_111476 | JGI IMG/M metagenome (GOLD analysis project Ga0157364, IMG submission 111476) | Fungus gardens microbial communities from leaf cutter ant in Ribeirão Preto, State of São Paulo, Brazil - Atta sexdens ASBM2 | ecosystem: Host-associated > Fungi > Mycelium > Unclassified ...
ATCCTTTCGAAATGGGTAGGGGTCCTCTATGCTTATAATGTTCTAAAGATGCTGGAAAACCTTATTTGGATATAGTGGGTTCTTCTTTCTTTGTTGATCTGCTTTACTGATCTGGCACTGTTTGCATCCTAGTATATATTTCTTGATATCAGTGATTATATGGGGTTACCAATAGTTCCATGTGATAAGTTCATGTGTCTTGGTATAATCTGAGTGTCTTACTAGCTCATAGTTATGATGATCTTGGATTATTTCTTGAAGTGTAGCTGAGTCTGAGTCTAGTATGTAAGCTCATTTCTTTCAAAAGATCTTTCTTTCTTTCTTCCAGCCTTTTTCTTCCTTTTGACTTCTTCTTCAATATACTTCTCTATATCTTTTAACTCCTCTTAGTATTTATCTCCTTTCACTCTATATATTTTAAAGGATTCTCTTGGTTGTTCATTGTTGCTTCTGTACATCCTGCATATGTGCAGATAGCCCTTATTTAGGGCTTTTCAGCACAACTTAGTTTGTAAAAATCAGTCTACTAGTTGTAGAGATACAAGCTGAATGAAGTTTGTGACAATTCTTTAGTTTTCTCCTATTTCCTTATATAGACTTATTCTAAGAGTGTCATGTCACTGTCACTGTCACACAGTCATGTGACCTAATAGAATATTGTAGGATTCTCTAAAAAGACTTAGTTAGTGTTTAAAAATAAATAATCTCAAGCCTAATGGTAGGAATTAGTATAGCAACTGGAATCTTAACTCTAGTTTCAGTAAGTTTATTTCCTATTTTTCAGCAAAAAGTCTTCCCCTTCCCCTATAATTTTTCTAACATTGACTTTCTACATTTCTTGATATAAAAAATAATATAATTCAACAATATTAAATATAGAAAGATACTATAGGGAATTCTCTTCATAATACTTATATATCTCCATTTTATATATCTCTCTTCAACCAACAGCAACAACAGTTCCACCAACATTCTAAACCATTACCACCATCTATTCATACTATTCATAGTCTACTAGGACTTTTTCATATTCCTCTCTTCTTATAACTTTAACATTAGTATATGCATACAATTTTACAAACTAGAGCATATAAAGTAGGCTATCTTGTCAGAATTGTGAATAATGAACTTGAATTTTTATTTTTATTTATTTTATTTTACTTTTAAACTTGGGCAAAAGATGTGATGTGATGTCACAAGTTGTGACAGAGATAGAGAGATGTGTGACATATATCACTGTCACAGTCACACAAACATATAATATAGAGAAGAATATAAAAGGTTATAGAATAAGTAATATTATATATAGTATAGTAATAGTATGTTGGTCTCATTGTTAAGATCAAAGAATGAGGACTTAGTTTTTTCTATTTCATTTTCTTTCTCATTTTATTTTTCAAGTTATTTTTCATTTTTCTATTTCTAAGAACTTTAAGGTTAGAGTTAGAAGTGACCAGTCATACTGTCACATCAGTCACATCAGATGGTGTAGTCACAACATTGATCCCAGAACTTAAGAGAAGGAAGTAGAAGGTTTTGGAACAAGATAATGTCATACAACAGAGATATTATATATCAGCCTCATACTTTACATATGGTCATTTAGAGTAGGGTGTACAGTAGCTAGCATGGACCATCTGTAGGAGTATATAAGATAGATTATTTTGTAAAGGAGCTCTTTATCAAGTTTTCTTATATCTTCTTAATACAAGAGTTTAATCTCTGAATCTGCTTTAAGGTTCTATAGTTATAATACTTATAGAGTATACATGATACTTTAGGGTAGGTTAGTTGTAGTGTGTACATAGACTATAGTCTAAAGTATATAAAATAGACTATCTTGTACTAGAAATTTTATCAAGTTTTTTTGTATTACTTAATATATAAGTCATCTTTTGTTTTTACTTAAAAACTTAGGTCATAACATATTTATTAGATATGTAAAGCTTAGATGCTAGTTTTTTATTTAATTCTCTTTTCTTTTTCTTTTTTTAATTTTGAATCTAGGGTTAGGGTTAAAGTAATATTATGATCATATTGTCACACATCAGTCATATTAGATAACATAGTCATAGTAATAGTCACAAGTTATAAGGTTACAGAGAAGAATATAGAAGATTCTAGAAGAATAATATTATATAATATATATAATATATGCTAATCTTAAGACAAACACATGGTAGGCTAAAGAAGTAGTAATATGGACTATAGTAGTTTAGTATATAAGATAGACAATCTTGTACAGAGTTTTTTATCAAGTTCTCTTGTGTTAATCTTAATATAAGGTTCTTCTTATTGACTAACTCTAAGGTTTTTGAGTTGTAATAATACCTTGTATTATGAACTTTATCAAGTTTTCTTATATACTTTAAATCTAAGTTTATAACAGTGGTTTTTTAAAATTCTTGAAATTTTTTATAGTTAGTCTATATTTTAACATTAAATGATATTTCTATTATTTGAAATTTATATGTCAAAGTATAACTCTGAGTATTAATATTTTCTCTAGCAAACTTACTCTTATTTCAAATTCTATAAGTAACTTATTCTCTATGATAAAGTTATTTATTCCAAAACTTTGTAAGTACTTTATTACAAAATAAACTACTTACTTATTTGTAATATCTGAACTTTGTTATGGTGTGCCTGAACACTAACATTTTTCTTGATTTCTTTTCTTTTTCTTTTATTATTTGACAATAAAGAGGTATGTGATCACAGTTACATGACATGTCACATGATGTGAGATCATAGGCCTAGACTCTGGGAGAAAGAACTAAAAGGATAATATCAGAGTACATATATAGAGTATAGTATACTTATAGAAGATATGAGGTTGACATATGGTAGAAGTATAGACTATATATGAATATTAGAATAGAACTATTTGTCAAGATCATAAGAAGTGGACTTAGCTTTTATTATTTTCCTTTTTTATTTTTATTTTATTTTTGATTTATTTTCATATTTTCTATTTATAGAACTTAGAGTTAGGATTGATTAGGCACAAATCATAAGATATAGGGAAAAGAGGTAAAAGGTTTTAAAAGAAGTGATATCATATCGCATATATACCATATGCTGACCTCATGCTTAACACATGGTCATTTAGGGTAGGGTGTACAGCAGCTAGCATAGACTATTTAAATAGGTATATAAGATAGACTACTTTGTAAAGGGCTCTCTATTGAGCTCTCTTGTGTTTACTCTGATACAAGAGTTTGACTTTGACCTTACTCTAAAGGTTTGAGATTATAACACTATTTACCATTAACATGAACTATGAATACTTTGTATAAATAGTATAGAAATACATCAGAGACTTCTTATTGAGTTCTCTTGTGATTTCCACTTGATATCTGTCTTGAGATTTATTGTTTGTATTGCTATTGGTCTTTTGACTAGTGGTTACCACAACAAACCTTGGATATACTCTTAGAGGTTTAAGAGTGATTTAGAAGTTTAATAAAAACTAATATTGTTAAGTCTGAGATTTAATTATACAAAATGATAATAGTCTAAGAAGAACAAAAAAACAAGTTCTAGTTTCAATAAGCTTCAACCACTTAGATAAATTCATGGTACTTTCTAGCAAACATATTGCTAATATAAACAGAACACTCAAGAATATCAAGTTATAAGTTTGTCTTTTTTCTTTAAGAATAATCTTTTCTTTCTAAGTCTTCATAAGTACTCAAATAGTTCACTCTTCTATTTTTGTAGACAGTCTTCTTAGTTTCATTTCTCTCAGTCTTATTTGACTCTGTATTCTCAGTATAATAGGTCTGCTTATAGACTTAGACACATAATTAGTAGGTTGGTTATAAACAACTTTTATCTAGATTTCTATATTATGGTATACTTGAACTCTTATATTCTATTTTTGATTTCATTTATCTATTTTCTTTGATTTTATTTCTTGAACAATAAAGAGGTATATGACATATCATATGATATTATAGATCTAAAACATAATAAAAGAAAATATAATAATAATGTTAAGGACATAGTTGCAGTATGTTTATCTTGTAGTAATAGTATAGTAGACTCATAGACAATATATGTACTTTATGGTAAAGTTATTTATTGCTAGCATAAACTATATATCTATTGTATAAATAGTGTAGAAATATATTGGAAACTTCTTGTTGAGTTCTCTTGTGATCCCTATGAGACTCTTATCTATAAGATTACTTAAGTGACACTATTGATTGTCTTGATTAGTAGTTGCCACAATATTCTTGTTATAGTATGCTCAAACTCTAATATTTTATTTTGATTTTCTTTCTGTTTTTTTTATTTTCTTTAATAATAAAGAGGCATGTGACCTACTTGACCTATCCTCTATTGGAGAACCTATCCTATGTTCTAAAAATACCTAAAGATACCTAGGTTTTATCTTTGATAGAAAACTGTTGTTTCATCAACATATTGACTTCTTTTCTAATAAGGTAATTTTAATGGTCAAATATATGAAGATCTTTGGAAACTTGGTCCAAGGTTTAAATCCACATCAAAAATGCCTTTTATCAGAAGTTGTGTCTCACCGATTGTCCTTTATGGATTTCAACTCTAGTATTATAACAAAGCTCCTTTTTCCTACCCTCTAAAGATATTAGACAAAATGCAAAGAAGAGCTGCTATTTGAATTCTTGGGGCTTTCAAAATGTTCTTTTTATTTGGTATTGAAGCTATTATATTGTGGCAACCACTTATTACAAAGACAAATAATCACATAAGCAGTAAATCTCTTAAGTTAGATATCGAGTGGGAAGTTCACAAGAGAACTTAACAAGGAGTCTCTGCTAAATTAGAGTCCTATATATACTAAATACACCTAGTTCATGCTACAACCTCATATCCACCTCATTTCTTACTTAAGGCTACCATGTTGTATACATATGCCCTAATGTTATCTTCTAGATTTTTTCACTATGTTCTAGGCTTATGACATCACATCATGTGACATGTCATGTGACTGCGATATCACGTGCTTCTTCATTGTTACTAAAAAGAAAAGAAAAAGAAATTCAAAAGAAAAGAAATATAAAATCAAGAAAAATAGATAAAAGAAAAAGAGAAATGTTAGTGTTCAAAGCGTTCCATAACACATTGCAGGTCTTATCCCAATCAATCTTCATCTACAGAAACTCAGTGGGAGATTACATCTTCAAGCTTACTTCCTTTCTCCTAATTATATCCTATAATCTCTCATAGAATCTAGAACAGGTTTATCATTTGGTCATCATTCATTTTCACTTGCTTCACTAACTAAATGCCAACATGAACTAATCAAGAGTCCATTAGTCAATATAAACAACAGATTCAATAAAGTATTTTCTTTATTCAATCCCCTCCACTCAGAATTTTCTTCTGGTAACAGAGTTATTAACATTTTTCCTAGTTGTTTTTCTTTTCATTTATTTAAAAAAAATAAAAACAATAACTTCAAAGAGTGTATTCAGCAACTTGACAATTTGGTACTTGAATCTTTAAGCATATCTTTGAATGTACTTATTATTATAGATGTTAGCATTAAGAATAACATCACAATGTTTATATCTCACACACACATCTACAACAAACCTATTATGAAAACTTTATATCATGCAGTTAATGTTATGAAATACTTTGGACACTAATAATTTTTATTTTATTTTATTTTATTTTTTCTGATTTTATATAGATTTTCTTTTTCTTTTGGATGATGAAGAGGCATGTGATATGGAAGTTACATGACAGGTCACATGATGTGACGTCATAAGCCTAGAACATAGTAGAAAGGTCTAAAAGATGACATCAGAGTATATAGAAATAACATAGTGGCCTTGAGTAGGAAATAAGATGGATATGAGAATACAATATAGACATAAGGGTAGGACTAATTATTAGTAGCATGGACCAAGCATGTTTTGTATATATAAGACTCTAATTTAGCAGAGACTCCTTGTTAAGTTCTCTTGTAAACTTCCCACATTATATCTACTTAAGAGATTTACTTGCTGTATAGTTATTAGTTTTTGTGACTAGTGGTTGCTACAACAGTACTGTTAGGAGTACAGTATGAAGTATATATATAGTACCTGTTATGATCTTAAATCCTAAGAGTGGGATAAAAGAACAACTCTTGTATTGAGTAACATAAGAGAACTTGATAGAGATCTCTTTACAAACTAGTCTACCTTTTATACTACTACCGATGGTCTGTGCTCACTACTGTGTACCCTACCCTAAATGACCATGTGTAGAACATGAGGTCAACATATGATATCCATGTTGTATGATGTCATTTGTTCTAGAACCTTCTACTTTGTTCTCTCATGTCTCATGACCAATGTTGCAACCATACTATCAGATTGTAACTAATGTGACAGTATGACCAATTACTTTCAACCCTAACCCTAGCTGTTTTAAAAATAGAAAAATAAGAAAATAAAATGAAAAGAAAATGAAAATGAAAAATAATAGAGAGGAACTAAGTCTACCATTTGTGAACTTGACAGTACTAGCCAGATGTCAAAGCTAAGCTTGACATTGCACACTTTTAGCATAACTGGTTCAGTAGCTGGTCTATTTCTAATAGTTAATATCATGAGCACAGAGACTGAATTGTTTGCTATTGGATGTGGTATCAATTAAGCCACAAATCTCAATAACATCTCAAAAATCATTATTGTTACAGATTTGATTCATGTAGCCAAAAAGATCTTCAACCCATCTTTATATCCATATCAACTTAGCACATCTGCTATTCTCTCTGAACTTTATATATTCTTCTCACATCATTAAGAGAATTCAATTGAATTTTGGAAGTGTCCTAGTTGTAACAACTGGGTTCTCCATAAAGCTGTTGATAGGGAAATGAAATCTTTTAACCCCATATTGCTATTTCTATTCAAATTGTCTTAGGACTTTAGCAAGAAAAATGAATGCAATGTCATTGCAAACAAGTGGAGAATGACATTCCAAGCATCAGACCTCAAGGAAAAACAATTCCTCAACCTCATTGATAGTAATGAAAACATCTTAGAACTATCCTACATTAAAGGTGGGTCATGGCTAAAATTTTTTAGTCATTCTAACTCTCTATATGCAAGAGCTATGAGGACAATTACCAACTATGCTCTAATAGGCAAATATAATATAGACTTAGATTTTTCCCCAGAGAAGAGTTTAGTTGTTTATGTGGGTTATACCCCATCGAATCAAGATGTTATATCCTTTATAAGTGCAAAAGGTTTAACAAATACTGAAATCTAAGAAGAAATTTGATTAGTCATTTTGTCAAGTTTCTCAAATTCAATCCAGAGGTGCTTGTGTTTTAGAACCTTACTAACTTTCTAGCTATGAGTAGACCTCTTAGCTAAATTTTGTATTTTTTTATGTTTCTTTTTCTTTTCTTTTCTTTTCTCTTTTTCTCTTTATGTGGTTCTCTTTGTTTTATATATAGTTATGAAGTAGCTACTATAGTCTATCTACATGCTCTGTGTAATAAATTATTGATTTAAAAAAAAAGAAAAGGTATGTGACTATGGTCACATGAGGTATCACAAGATATAAAGTTATAGATTTGAAATATAGTAAAAGAATTTAGAACAATGATATTAGAGAATATGTTTACCTTGTAAAAATAGTATAGTAGACTTATGGATATTATATATACATTAAGATAGGTATATTTATTATTATATTATGTCTTAAGACTCAAAGTTAGAATTAAAAGAGTAAACCTTGAATTGGGTTAATCACAAGAAAGCTCAATAGAGTTCTTAGTTACAATATATCTATCTTATATACTATATTAGTTGGTTTATGCTACTATTATATCTAATCTACCCTAAAGACTATATGTAAACCTTAAGATTAATATATATAAAATTACTATGACAGCATTATATAACATGTGACTAATGTGTGACATAGAGTTATGTCTTTTTTGTGGCATTTTGTGACAGTATGACAGTGATATTATACTTAAACCCTAATCTTAAATAAAGTAAAATAAAAAATGAAAATAAAATATAAATAGGATAGCAATATATTGGGGACTTTTTGTTGAGCTTTCTTGTAATTCCCATGAGATACTATTTTTAAGTTTACTTAGTAACTACTATTTAGTCTTTGTAACTAAGTAGTTACTATAATAATTCTTCTTGATTTCTATTGATTTTAATAGGTTTTTTTTTTGCTTATAAGAAAAGTTTTTATTTCTTGAGAAAAAATTGTAGGCTACTTATTATAACAAGATTGTATGTTATATAAAAGAACACAAAATATTCTGGAATTATTAATCTTATAAATAGTATAGAATGGAAAGAGAGATAGTATAGTAGAAGAACTTCCTATTTATGTATATTATGCCTATCTTAAACTTACTTGAAGTTATGAGTTCAATTTCTTAGTAGTTTTTTGTATTGGGTAACTGCATAAAAAGGTTAGGGTATTGATACTCCATACATAATTTCTTCTGTAGGTACAAACTGCCATCACACTCCATGTAATAAATTGTTGACTTAAAAAAAAATAGTATATAGTTTTTAAGATAGGTTGGATAAAATTTTATATAAACCAACTAGCTAATATATATATATTTCTTATGTTAATTCTAATACAAGATTTTTTGTTAATCTTATTCTTTAATCTTAAGTCATAATACTAGTATTAGTAAATCTAAGTAATTCAAAAGTGATAACTAAGACACTTTATTCTTTAACAAGAATTAATAAGTGCTATTTTTAATAGATATTATTTGTAATAGAAATAAATACAACTTAGAGTTTGATTTATAACTAAGATATTAAAATAATGATTTTATATCTCATAGTTTCTAGAAGTTAGGTATATATACTTGATATATATATATTATTTAAAATAGGTTAGATTATCAACTTATCAAATTCTAAATCAAACTTTAAGTATAAACTTTATTATTCACTTATATTTATATATTTATTATCTCTTATTTATCCTTATTTCTAAAGCTCTTTATTATAGTTAAGTAAACTTCTGTTCTCTAATAAGTATTCTAAATATTTCTACTATAGTTTTTAGCTATCTTAATACTATTATTCTCTGGGTATGTTTATGTTTTTTTGTTAGATTAGAATAAATTCTAGAGTATTTAGAATAGTTGTTATCTTTAGAAGATCTTATTTTATTTTCTTAGATTTCTCCTAGAAATAAGTAGTATACTATATAATTTTTGAACTAATAAAACTTTATATTTTTGTTAGAATAACTGAATAAAGTCTATAAAGTTATACAGAGTTTATATCTTTACAAAAAACTTAAGAGAATAGAATAAAATCTTTTAAAAATAATAACTATTATAAATACTTCTATACTCTATTCTAATATAGCAAAATAGATCTAAGATAAACAGGAAATGATAAGGGTCAGATAGTTAGAGAACTTGATGAAAACATCTAAAAAATTACTTAGATAGATAGTATTATAACTTAGGTCTCAAAGTTAAAATGAAAGTACATTCTTGTATTGAGTAATACAAGCTAATCTATCTTATATACTATAGGCTGTAGTTTGTGTGTATATTACAACTAATCTACTCTATACTTTCCATAAGATTAATACATTATTGTTATATTATATAATATTACTTATTTGTTATGATTCTAAACCTTAAAGTATTAAAATAAGAAAAGAACCTTGTATTGGATTAATATAAGAAAACTTGATAGAGTTTCTAGTATAATATATCTATTTCATATATACTAAACTAATAGTCTATACCACACAATTTTTAATTTAAAAACTATGTATATTATATACTATTAATATATAATATAATATTGTTAATTTGAAACTTTCTATATAATATATAATTGTGTGACTTGTGACTGTAATATGTGACCTATGTAACTTGATGTGTGATAGTTGTAACAGTTATATGTAACATTACACTAATTTTTAACTCTAAGTTTATATTACAAATAAAATATTTACTAATTGTAATATTTGAACTGAATTAAGTCTAAGATCTAATCCTCAGATACAGAAGTATAATTACAAAAGAGTAATGGTCTGTGTGTAAGCTATTGTCATTTATGTCACTATATTAATATATTTGTATCTCTACCAATACTAATTGCTTTAAGACATATCATATATTGTTGTAAACAGATTGATGAGCACTTTTCAACACAAGTTCAATCATGCAAATCCATTTAGCCATTCATTATCACTTTTGTACATCTCATATATGTACAGATAGCTCTCATTTAAGGCTTTCCAGTGTAACTTAGTTTGTAAAAATCAGTTTACTTATTATAAAGATACAAGCTAAATGAAGTTTGTAACAGTTTAAAAATAAGAAAATAAATAAAATAAAAAATAGAAATGAGAAAAGAAATAAAAAGAAATAAATTTTACTATATTTAACTCTGATATTATTTCAGAATCTTTTATAATCTTTTTTATAACATGTAATTTTGTAAAACATAACTATAACATATATAACTACTTTATAATAGATATTATGCTTTATAATATATATAATATTATATTATACTCTTTGTTTTTTTTAATTAACAATTTATTATATGAGATATAATAGTAGGCTATAATAGTTATACAAAGTAACTATTTAAAGGTAAACTAAAGATAAAGAGAAAAAAGAAAATACATAACTAAATAAAAAGATATAAAAACTATATTATTATATAAAATATAAAATATCTCTTATGTAATGTCTTCTTGAAAGCAAAATATACTATAATTAAATTTAAGAAATATAAAAATATTTTTAAAAAACTTTCACTTTAAGTTTTATAACTTTTGATATTATTTGCAATCATATAAAATATATACTCTTGTTTTGATATGTTGGGAAAAACCTTTATTTATATTTACTAATAAGTATATAATTAGTAATAAGTCTAGTAATATAAGTATATAAAAAGTTTAATAAGTTAAAATACTTTAACTAAGTATTATTTTATAGAATAAACAAATATTTTCTTTATAGTCAGAGACTTAGAATTATATCTACTATTTCTTTACAATTAAGTCATATTCTTCTTTTCTATTAAAGTTCTATAATGTTTTACTAGATAAGATAGAACTGATTTTATATAATTTTGACTTATTATCAACTATTAGATTTTGAAATAGTGATAAAGTATAGCTAATATAAATAATTAGATAAATCAAAAAATTTTTTAACTATGTAAATAATATCAGTAACAATGATAATTTGTTTAATATCTCTTGTATAAAGTATTTAACTAATATCACATCTTATAACAAATAGTTTAGCTTCAGTAGATGAAACATTCATAGCATGATGAACAGTTTTTAATGTTATGTTCTCTTTGAATATGAGAGTAGTAGCAATATTGTTTTTGATACTAGCATTAAATATAATAAGCATAATATTAGGACTATTGGAAGAGCTCTAATAGATATTCTTAAGTTTATCGCAATAGTTATCTTTTACTTTGTTATTTTTGTAATTTACTATATTAAAAGAAAAGTAATTAGGAAATATATTTACCAATTAAAAGCCTAAAGAAAGTTCTTGGTTTAGACTATCAAATACTGGTAAAACTTGATTAAAATGATGATTGATGTCTATTATAAGACTTTTGATTTTTTATCTTTGTTTGGGAGTAAGACAACTTATGGTCATTTAATAAGAGATAACTTGTTTGGAATAATACAAATTTAGAAGAGAGTTAATCATATGTTTTTTAGAGAAAAAACACAACTCAAAGGTAATGTTATCTTATAAGTTTATCAATGTGGAAATTGATAGGGATGAGGCTAGTGATAGCTTTAACTCTTTATGATAGAGATATATGAAAAGTTCTTGTAATTCATAGGGCCACTCTTTTTTGTATTTTCTTTAACTCCTTGAAAGAATAGTATGTCAGAGCTTCTTTGAAATATTAGAGTTAAAATCAATAAAGCATAATAAGTAATATACAAGTTCTATATAATAAGTATTTGTATGCTAAAGATAATTTTCTTGTAGAATTTCTAAGCATCTTTATGTTCTTGATGATTAATAAAGCTTTGTTAGTGTAATAGTAAATATGGTGTCAGAAAGAGAGTTTCTTATCAAAAAAGAAGTCTAGATATTACTATATATCTTTGGGTTTGAGTATAGTTCTATCTACAAGTCTAAGATTTAGCAAAGGATATTTAGTCTTCTTTGTTGTTCTTGAGAAATAGCAGACTTTTGATTTGTCATATTTGATTGTGAAGCCAAACTGGTTGAAAAGAGAGGAGATAATGCTATAACAGTAAAGAACTGCATTTGATTTTTCATAACTCTTTTCCTGAGAAATAAAAAGACCATTATTAATAAAAGAAAGAATAGAAACAGAAATAGAAATAAGAAGATTTTTTGTTCTTTTTTTAAATATCTAAAAAAGAAAAGCAATACATAAAGTGAAGAGAATAGGAAAAAGAGTGAAACTTTATCCCACTCCAGTATCTGCTTTGAAGGATAGAGATGTAAAATAGTTCTATATATATTGAGTTTGTCTGTTAATTAAATAACTAGAAAAGAAGTGAGAGATTCTGATATCAAATTTTACTTTGATTAATATCATTAGAAGAAGTTAGTGAATTAAAAAGAGAAAGAATTGAGTTATATTAAAAGTAAAAGTGCTTATATAAAGACTTTTGACCTATCTCATTCATATGAGATAAGTAAGGAAAATTCTGTCTGTTGTTGACTATTATTTGATACCTCCTAATTATTTCAGGTAAAGGAAATTAGAAGTAATAGAATGAACTTGTAATTTACTGCTTATTGCTTTAATTTACCAAGTGTATTAAAGAGTACAATGAATAAAAAAGTCTTAGAGATATTATGTAATAGCTTATTAGGCTTTGAACAATGATAGATGTGGATTTTTTGAAGTACAATAGCCAATGACTAAGATTAATACATATATTTTGTTAGAATTGTGTTGTGGCAACTACTAGACTAATGTTCAATAGTAGTACTAACAAGTAAATCTCAAGGGCAAATATCTAGTGGAGAATACGAGTTGTATAATTTACAAGAAAACTTGATAGGAAACTACAATAGTATTCTACCAACTATTTATATAACTATCCATGGTCCATGTTACAACTACACATCTGCTGTACATATTACTTTAATGTTTATGCCCTATCCTTATATCCATTACTAATTTACCTCATATTCTATTACTCATTCACCATATGTCTACCTTAAGGCCAGCATGCTGTATACATGTGTCCTGATGTCATATTCTAAATCCTACTCTTCATCTCTGTTGTTCATGTGTGCACTATGTGTATACCATGAGGAAACTATGCTGTTAATATGTTCCTTGACATCACTTTATCTCTAGACTCTTCTCAATTCTTCTAGACTACTCTAGACTACTCTAGGTCTTATAACATAATATCATATGACTTCTCAGTCATATGTCTTCTCTCTCTTGTTGTAGACTAATAATATAACTATCTATAAATATCTCACTAAAGTCTGTCCACACTTTCTTATCTTATAACAAATTGCAAATATTAGACTTAATTATTTTTATTTTTTCTTTTATTTTAATTTTAATTTTTCTAGAATGGGAATTTAGGGTTAGGGTTAATGTGATGTCACAGGTCACAGGTCACAATCACATGGTCACAGATTATAATAAAACATAGTAAAAGATTCTAGAAAGAAATGATATTACTATAATATATTTGATATATGTTAATCTTATGAATAATATATGTTCTTTAGTATCATGACTTAAGATACAAGTATTATGGTCAAAATTAAAACCTTGGATTGAGTTAATCACAAGAGAACTCAATAAAAAACTCTGTATAGGATTATCTATCTTATATACTACATATAAATAGTTTATACTTCTGTCATATCCCAAACTCCAAAATATGCTTGAAACATGTTTGACTTTAACACAACATCAGATTCCCATGGTTATTTGGCCTTATTTGTGCCCAAAACTCTGTCAGTAGTTTGGTATTTTATAATAAACTTAATTCTACTAAAAGTCTATGGTTATTTGGCTTTATTTGAGTCAAAATCTATGGTCATATTCATCTTCTTCAAACTCCACAAATTTACTTGGACTTTATGCAGAGTTTTTCCCTCTTCAAATCTGAGCTCTTATATAGTGTTTTACTACTGAAATACTCACTCAGAGATCTGTTTTAACTACTTCTTTTGTTATTTTATATATTTAAGGCTGGTGACCCCTTTGTAATAGCTAGCCTGATAATTGACTAAAGTTGACACCAAATCTCCAGTGTCAATGATGACATGCTTTACTTTTTTCTTTACAACTCCTTACAAGACCATTCTCTGAAATTACGACCACATAGCTTGTAGGAGACACAACACATGAGTTGAGACTAAGGTCATTCTGACAAGTCCACATTACCAAGCTCATTGCAGAAGCTTCTACACTCTGTGTATATCTGAGCTAACTCTGTGGACTTTTGCCTTTAAGTGTGAACTACATCTAATTTACATTTGTAAATACTCTAGCAAGTGTGAATTGTCTCTAATATTAATAAAGTTACTAAAAAGTCTAGTAAAAATATCTGAAAAGTAATTGATATAAAATAAACAGAGACTAGAAGTGTGGATGAGAAAGTAGATGTTATCTATAGTTGAAGTGAATATGATTAGATTAGTACATTTTTCTAATTTTATATTTTTTTGTATTTTCTTTGATTTTATATCTCTGTTTCTTTATTAATATATATATATAATAGAATAAAATAGAACTAAGTATATACAAACTATGTAATAATAGTATATAATATAGAAATATAGTAAGAACTCTTTGTTAAGTTTTTCTTATAATCTCTACAAAATTTCTTCTTTAAACTTAGCTAAGAAATACAATATTATATTATATATAATGTATTACAATTAAAGACTCAGAGTTAAGTCAATAAAAAAACCTTATATAAGATTTATACAAGAGAACTTGATAGAATTCCTAGTACAAAGTTATTTACTTTAGATATGCTAAGTTAATGTTATATTATATTTAATCTACTCTAAAGACTATATGATATTGATAAGTTAACATATATTATTGTTATAAAATATTTTATACTCTTCTTTTATATTATGTGATTATGTGACTGTGACTATGACATGTATGACCAATATTAAATATAAAAAATACCTAAAAAAAGAAACTATTTACAAAAAAATCTACAAAAGATATTAAAAGAGTGTGGAAATATTATCTAACATATACAGATACAATTCTAGGATAATCTTAGCTTCAGTAGATAAGCTATATTTCTACTTATCATGATATTTATATTTTGAAAGAAAGTTATATCAAGAAGAGAATCATTTAAAAAGCCAAACTTCTAAGCATAGAAATTCAGAACAGTATACTATACTAAGTAATTTTCAAGCTTAGGAATTACAGAGTATTATATATTTTAAAATTGTTTACTTTGATTTTATGGAGTTTATTTTTTTATTATTCTTTTTTTTTCAGTTTTCTATTAGCTTTTTTTTATTTAGCAATAGAGAATTACATGATAAATATATATGATATCATAAGTCTATAAGATAATAAAATGTTCTAATATAATAATAGTAAGAAATATAGTTATAGTATATTTACCTTATAGTTAGAATATAGTGGACTCATAGATAACATATGTAGCTTTAGGGTAAACAACTAGTATAGGGCATAGACTATGATTTATTAATATAAATAATATATATTGTAGTAGTGAAGATTCTATTGAGTTTCTTTTAGAAATCCTAATATAAGAATAATAAAAATATATCAGTCTTATGTAATTTTGTGCATCTTTGCTATCATAGTTTTTCTTGATTTAATATTTCTTTTCTTTTGATTTTTTTTTACTTTTATTTTTATTGACAATGAAGAGGCATGTGACTGCAGTCACATGACAGATCACATGATGTAAGATCATAAGCCTAGACTTAGTAAGAGTAGACTAGAATATAGTATAGTGTTTTTATGAAAAACATAAGGTTAATATATGATGGAAGTATGAACAACATATGAACATTAGGGTAAAATTGTTAACATGGACTATATATTTATAGTATATAATGATATTCTTTTAAGAGATTTGCTTCTTGTGTTGCTATTTGTGTTTGTCACTAGTGGTTACCACAACAAGCAAGCTTATAATTCTACAGAAAGCCTATAGTATTCATTATCTAAACTAAATCTTATACAAAGCTTATAATGTTCAACAACTATTAAGAATTCTGCTATAAGTTTATAATGTTACTACTTTGAGTATTAAAATTGTGAATAGTAGACTTGGTTTTATTTTATTTTACTCTTTTTGATTTATTTTTGGTTTTTTTCTATTTTCTATTTTAAACTTAGATAAAAAAGTATAATATAATGTTATATATGATAGTTATATGTCATAAAGTGTGGCAAAGTTGTGACATATTTTCTAGTCATATGTCATATAATTATGTACTACAGAGAAGATTGTAGAAAATTCTGGGATAAATAATGTTATATAGTATAACAATAATATATGAATCTTATAGAAAGTATATAGACTTTAGAGTAGATTAGTTGTAATTTGTATATAGATCATAGTCTAAAGTATATAAGATAAACTAACTTGTAATAAGAACTCCATTGAGTTCTCTTGTATTACTCAATATAAAAGTATATCTTTCATCTTCTATCATTGTTACTTTATACTCTTTACTTATCTAAGCAACTTTCCAGATGCTTCCATCAAGGTTTTTAGCCATCTGATTCCTATTATTCTCTACATATTAAAACTATTCTACTTGATACTTATAATAGCCACTACTTTTAGAAAATCTTATTTTGTTCTCTTAGAATTCTCTTGAAGATATACTATACTTTGTTATATATATAGATAATATACTTGTAATTCTTCTGAAGATGCAAACTCTACTATAATCTTATAAACTTTAAGTTGCCTTAACAGAGTTTACTATCTTTAACTCTAATATGATGAACACAGAGTCAGAAAGGATAATAGAAGTGTAATATATATCATAATCTAGATTACACTTGTCACAGTTACACTGTCATATAACTAGATAGAACATTGTAAAAACTACTAAAATATTAGAAATTCTTAGAGAGAACTTAATTATTTTCTATTTTTTCTGTCTTTTACTATTTTTTTTTCTAAATTCTCTTCTTTATAGTTTAATTTTCCTTCTTTAAACTTAGCTAAGAGTGTGTGATACTATATAACATAAGTCACAAATCACAGTTACACTGTCATATAACTTAGTAGAATATTATAAAATTTACTAGAAAGACTTAGTTATAGTTTTAAAGTAGATTAGATGTGTATAGACTAATTAATAGAAGTAGACTACTCTATAGTAGAAACTCCATCAAGTTTTCATACATCACTCAATATATGAGTATGCTTTTATCTTAGTACTTGTGTTATGATCTTAAATCCTTAGAGTTGGATGAAAGAACAACTCTTGTATTAGAGAAACACAAGAGAACTTAATAGAGAGCTCTTTTACAAAATAGTCTACCTTATATACTCCTACAGATGGTCTGTGCTAAGTACTGTGCACCCTACCCTAAATGATCATGTGTAAGGTATGAGGTCAATATGTGGTGTCCATATTGTATGATATCACTTTGTTTTAGAATCTTCTACTTCTTTCTCTTAAATCCTGTAATTAATATTAGGATCATACTATCAGATATAACTTGATGGAATAGCATGACCAATCACTTCTAACTCTAACCCTAGAGTTCTAAAAATAGAAAAACAATTGGGAATAAATCAAATAAAAATAAAAATAAAAAAGAAAATAAAAAGAAACTAAGTCTACTTTCTGTGATTTTGATAACTTAGGCCGAAGTTATAATATTAGAAGATAGAGAAGATTCTAGACAGCTGCTGGTACTATAAGAAGTACTAATACCTGATCAAGTAGAAAGATTTTGGACTGAAAGCAAACTTATAGGAGAACACTATAGATGTTTTAGTATCTAATTGAGTAGCTGCATTTCACTGTTTTAATCTCACAGCTCTGTAGTTTATTTGTTTGGTAGATTTTTAGAATATCAACTTTTAACTAGTGTCTCTTACTTTGAGTCACAGCAATCTGGAAGGAGGAGTGAATATAAAGGGACTCCTTGCTTTGCTTAAATTCAAGTTAGTAACATCTACCAAAGTCTGAGTCAACTCTATGGTTATTTTATATTTCTAAGTCTAACACTAATGTTCAGCCATAATACCATCAGACTCTTACACACTTTCTCCTGATCTTTGACACACTTTTATTGGCTACTGATCAATAAGCTCTCACCATTCAGCAACATTCTATTAAAATATCTGACCATCTAATATTGTTACTCTGTATTATGTGCAGTTTGTACTTGAAGGTGAAAGTTTACAGAGTTGGCTTGAACATGTACAAAGTGTAGAAACTCTATACAATGAGCTCAGTAATGCAGACTTGTTTGAATAATCTTGACCTCAACTTATATGTTGTGCCTTCTATGAGCCACATAGTCATGATTTTAGAGAATGGTCTTATAAGGAGTTATAAGAAGAGGAGTAAAGCATGTTATCATTAACACCAGAGGTTTAGCCTCAACTTTAGTTGATTATCAGGCTAGCTATTACAAAGTGATCACCAGCCTTAAATACATAAAATAACAAAAGAAGTAGTTAAAACAGATCTCTGAGTGAGTGTTTCAGTAGTAAAACACTATATAGGAGTTTAGATTTGGACAGAGAAAAACTCCACATAAAGTCTGAGTAAATTTGTAGAGTTTAAAGGAGATAATTAGGCAATAGAAACAAATAAAGATGACTATGGATTTTGACTCAAATAAAGCCAAATAACCATGGACTTTTGATAGAATTAAGTCTATTATAAAGTACAAAACCACTAATGGAGTTTTGGGCACAAATAAAGCCAAATAACCACAGGGATTTGATATTATGCTGAAGTCAGACATGTTTCAGACATATTTTGGAGTTTGGGATATGATGTTCTATAGCTAAGCAACTGAATGTTCTACCTAATATTCTACTTGATTAGAATAAACTGTTGGATACTTAGAGTAACTATCATCTCTAAGAAACTCCATTCTGTTCTCTTAGAATTTCTCTAAAGATGAGTTGTGTATTTAGTTATTCAAACAATATATGCTTAGAATTTCTCTAGAGTTATAATCTTTGCTAAATCACCCTAGTCTTCACCCAGTTGCTCTAATATTATTTCCTTTACTCTTACTCAAGTTTTTGCCTATGTTGCAATCTGAGCTAACAGAAAGAACAAATCAGGAGCTAGAACAGTACTTGAGATATATATAGCAATAAAGTCATCATTATTCAAGATCAACTATGGTAAAGAGTTAAGAATGGACTTTGAGATTAGAAAAAAGAGAAAGAATGTAAAAGCAGAGAATTTTGTAAAGTAAATGAAGAAAAGACATGAAAAAGTAAAAGTAGTATTGAAGAGGTCACAGAAGGAGATGAAAAGATATACAGACAGAAATAGAAAGATGGTAGTAGAGTATAAAGTGAAAGATAGAGTGTTGCTAAGTACAAAGAATTTAGTATGGTAGATGAGGAATAGAAAGATGAAGAAGTTAATGGAAAAATTTATAGGACTATATGAAATAAAATCAGAAAATACAATAGAATTGGAGTTACTAGCATTGATAAAAATTCATCTAGTGGTAAATGTGAGTAGAATAGTGTTGTATTGGAAGCAAGTAAAGAAACAGAAAAAGATCTTATCTTCTCTAATAAAAATAGATGGGAAAAAGGAGTATGAAGTGGAAAAAATATTGAATAGAAGAGATATGAAAGAGAAACCAAAGTATTTGGTTAGGTAGAAAGAATATACAGTAAATAAAATATGTGAAAGAGATTGGAGAACTTAGGAAATGTGATGGAGTTAGTAAAAGAATTTAAAAAAGAGATCAGAAAAGAGAAAATAAGAAGAGTACAAATGAGGAAGTAGAAACCATTGAATCTGGAGACAGAGGTGTTTAAAAAGAGTGAATTAGTGGAGAAGTATATAAAAAAAATATTGTTTGAATGGAATGGTAGAAAGTTTGAAGATGAGTATTTAAAAAAGTTAGAGAGAAGTTGTGTAAGGAGACTTTCTGCTTTGTCTAAAATCAAGTCTGTAGTGCTTACAAAAGCTTAAGTCAACTCTGTAGTTCTTTCTTCAAGTTCTTACTAATGTTCTGTTATAACACTACTAGATCTCTTCAACTATTATAACATTCTCATGAATACCTGCTCTCTTTTTTATGGCTATTGATTCACCTTCTTTAGTGACCAATTAATAAGCCTTTACTATCTAGCCATATTTTATTAAGATTTCTAACCATACATATAGCTCCATCATTCTATAGTTAGGTTATCAAATGCTCTGCTTAATGTCTCTACCTGATTTCCTACCCTCTTCTAGTATGAATTATACTCCATTCCAATTATTCATTAATCTTATAGAGTTCTGATAGACAAGCTCTGCAGTATCTGATAATATAGAGTATATACAGCAGTAGAGTATTATTAGATTAACACTCTAGGCACAATACTATCTATTGAAGCCAAAGTTGGTTATCTACATAGTATTATTTCCAGTTCTCTCTATTCTTAGTCTTACTCATCTATTTATGTCTTCCATGCAATATTTACAAATATCTTTAACAAGTGTGAATTGTCTCTAACACTTCCCTGAATATTGTTGCTGTCTTTTGTATTAAAATAGATAGCTCTAACAATATAATAGAAACAGTTCTCTTTTAAAAGTCAAAAATAAATAGTAAGTGACATTTAGTGATAGAACTTCTAAGTACTTAGAGTAGTTATTATCACTAAAAAACTCTATCCTGTTTTCTTAGAATTTTTATAGAGATAAGTCATATATGTACTTGTTAGAGTTAAAGATAATAGACTTTATTTTTCTTTATATTTTTTCTTATTTTTATTTTTATATAGAAAGATGTAGAAGCTTCTAAAATAATAATATTATATAGTATATTTACTATATGTTGATTTTATAGATAACACATAATCTTTAAAATAGGTTAGTATTAGTTTCACACAGACCAACTAATTAGTATATATAAGATAGATAATTTATACTAGAAACTTTATTAAGTTCTCTTGTGTTAATCTAATATAAGATTCTTTTTTTAACTTGACTCTGAGTTTTAAATTGTAGCAGTACTATTGTTAGACAATATTATTTTAGAATTTCCCTAAAGTTATTTTTATTTCTATTTTATTTTCTTATTTGGAACTTAGGATTAGGATTATAGTATGATATCATATATAACTGTTATAACTCTATACATTATGATAAGGTGTAATAGCTATTATAAGTTAGTTATATATATTACTATCACACAATCACATAACATAAAGAAAAATATAAAAGATTCTAGAATAATGATATTATATAGCATGTTCACCACATGTTAACCTTATGGATAATATATAACCTTTAGGGTGTATTGGTATTAGTCTTATACAAACTACTAGCTAGCATATATAAAATAGATACTTTGTACTAGGAATTTTATTGAATTCTCTTGTATTAACCTAATACAAGATTTCTCTTTTACCTTAACATTTTGAGGTCCAAGTCATAACACTAGTTGCTCTAACAAGTTTAACAAGATAGAATAAGAGTCAAGTTTTTCTAGAGATGAAATCTTAAGTAAAAGATATTATCATAGTATGCTTAAATTCTTATATTTTGTTTTGTTTTTTCTTTTATTTATATAAGTTTAGAACATAGTAAAAGAAATTATAACAATAGTTTTTTTTTAAGTTAATAATTTATTATATAGGGTATACAGACAGACTATGGTAGCTACTTTGTAACTACTTACATTAAGATACAAACAATATGAGGAAGAAAAAGTAAAAGTAAAAGTAAATAAAGGAAAAAAGAAGTGAAAACAAAATAACAAAGACTTATGGGTCAAGTAATACTTTCTCCAAAAGAAAATACATTGTTGTTAAACTCTAAGAAGAGAGTAAAATGACTAATAGTATTTCTCCTTAGATTTCAATATGTTACAATCAATATTTCGAGGATGCAACATGGAGATGGGCTTAGAATATAATGACATGATCAGCTGTGCTGAAGTAGTCTCAGTTAGCACCTCATGTAATAGGTGCTCTAACCTTACTCTTTTCTTACTATCTTTTCATGTCTTATAACTCAGTTACTTTATAAACTCTATATTGTTTTCTCATGTATTACTTATATATATAACATAGATACTATCCTGTATCCTTATGCTTTACCACTTATTAAATCTCTTTACTCCTTCTTAAGTCTTTGCCTTAGTGCAACCTGAGCTCTAGCTTAAGGTTGTAATATTTGGTAAAGTATCAATGAGCTCACCTTGCAAGAAAGGTGTAGTAGAAAGAATCTACAGATGAAACTAGGCAAAGTATCTATTAGATGAAACATATGTGGTGTTAACTATAAAGATGAGTTCCAGAAAAACAAATAATATCGAGGCATTGTCAGAATGACTAGGATCTTTGAAGATCACAGAAGAAGCCTCAAGTAATTACAAATGAATGGATACAGAGATGTTAGTAGCACCAGCACCAGCAACAATTAGCAAAAACATACAGACAGGAATGTTGAAGAACATGATACCAGACCTAGAATGGTTTGACAGTGACTGAACAAAATTCAAAGACTAGTGGAAAGGAATGTAATTGTTTCTCAAGAGTAACAGAGTCATAGAGACCAATGACAGGATCATAGC
>Ga0157364_1000976_pt1 | contig 22759 bp, 11 predicted proteins | sample AttsexASBM2_FD_111476 | JGI IMG/M metagenome (GOLD analysis project Ga0157364, IMG submission 111476) | Fungus gardens microbial communities from leaf cutter ant in Ribeirão Preto, State of São Paulo, Brazil - Atta sexdens ASBM2 | ecosystem: Host-associated > Fungi > Mycelium > Unclassified ...
ACTGTTCTCTCTCTCTCTCTCTCTCTCTCTCTCTCTCTCTCTCTCTCTCTCTCTCTCTCTCTCTCTCAAGGATTTTCACAAATGCGCGATAAATAGAACGTAAACTTATTATTATTACATTATTGTCTACATTTTGTATATTTTTATATATTTATGCAAGACATGTACAAAACACTATGTAGTAATTAAAATATTGTAAATTGTTTTGCTTAAAATATTACAAATATTCTAAAGTCACTATTATAATAATTAAGTTTGCTTTGTAGTATTGTTAAGAAAATATATTTCCCTCCTTCTATTTTATCAATATTTTAAAATAAAATTTAATTTTATGAAATCATTATAGAACCTCATTTAAGTTCACAGAAAATTTGTTATATTACAATAAAAAATATCATACAATAAAAAAATACTACCGCTAATATATAAATATATAATATGAAACATCGAAACCATTTTAATTAGCAAATAAACATTGATTTAATTTTTACGTAACATTAGAATATTTTAACATGATCCTAATTTACTTTATTTAAAAGATTATGAAAAAGCCACAATCATTCAAATATTCGAAGGATAAAACCGGCTTCAAAAGGTTTTAAAAAAGAAATAGAGAGGAAATTGCTTCTGCGACATGCTCTTTTTCTGATCTAATTTACTGCGTACGTCTTTGACATTCTTAAAATAGATAGTTATATCAACAAAATACGAACGAAACATGACGAACCTGTTTTCGCGGATATATAATTTTTGCTTGACATGGTCTGTTTCGTTTTCCTTCTTTCATTTTATTTCAATGACTGTGTTTTTGTCAATATGGGAAATTGATTCGCTTTGATGTTATCTTGCTCGACAGAACAAAACAGATCAGACTGATTTATTTTTCCATTGACAATCAAGTTGCATCTCGATTCTTGTCCTTTAGCGTTATTAAATATGTCTTTCGCTTTGTGTAAAGAAACAATCACGAACGATATTAACTTTTAATATGGCTCCCATGAAAAAGAATATTGCTCTTTTTCTTTAAGATCTGATTTTACAACATTAATTTTTCTTAATGTAGATTTATCCTTAAGAAATAGAAGTATTATGAAAGATAATCTTGATATGTTTTACATTTATCACTAAAGATTGGCGTCCAATCTAAAAATTTCACGAAATAAATTTACAATTTTTCAACATTATGCTTTTCACATTTTACCTTTATGACTTTGTTTTGGTTTAAAAGGATATTGGAAAAGTTCTCTTTTAGCATGTTATTATTATGGATGTAAACTGACCTATTCGATATGGATGGCTTTTATATAAAAGCTGAAAAATAATATAAGCTTTTCAGTTTATTTAGCAAGCGTTTTTATTTAAAATTTAAATTAATAGGAGAATAATCTATAAATATATTTGTCTAATATACATATAAAAACAAAATAGCAGTTGATAATAACGGTAATTTTTTTAGCTAAACATTTATTTAGCTAAAAATTTGCTATAACCACAAAAATGTGTAAAAAGTTTTCATTTTAAAAAAGTCAAAACTTGCACATCTAATACTTTTTATATAAAAACTGTTCATATAATTCAAAAACAATTGTTGAATAATTTACTCAAAGCAGAATCCAATTTTAAACTAGAAATTGAATCTCTTGGTGAACAGCAATCAATTACACTGTCAATAAATTTGTACGTGCTTTATTTTTTAATATTTCATTTATTTAAATGTAAATAGATCAAATACGATCATAAAAAATATTATTTACTTTTAGTTGAAGAAATACAGATTTTACATAATAAAAAAATTGCGTATTTATTGATATTGATATACAATTTTTATTGATACAATTCGTTCTCAGTATCATAAAATTAATAAGAATTGATTACTTTAAAACAGAATAAATATATTTTTATTATTGACCAATATTATTTTCCATCATTATTCTTTATTTCTTTCTTGTAGTGCAATCAATTTCAATATAATAAATAGGTACTCTAACTCAATTTATTTTGCTCTTACGCAATTTCCGACATAATAAATATTGAAAAACCTTCGTATGACATTCAAAGAGATTAAGAATCTAATAAAATTAATTAATTAAATTTACTCTATAATTAATTTTCCTTGTTTACTTGGATCCTGAATAAGGTTATAGTTTCCATGTTTCTCTCTCACATATACTGAACGTTTATAAAAGCAATACTGTTTGAAACGGATACTAGCTGGTTTCTAGCGCATCATCGGCGAAACGTGGGCGGACGAGACCCTCGGGTTATAAACTTCTGAAAGAAAGGAGGCGTGGTTTTATAACGATTTATTGCGCGCGGCCGTAATAGCGTGTAACGAGTCGGAAGTGGGTGCTTTTACTGCTTTCCCGCATGAAAAAAAAAACGAAAATAAGGGATAAAAAATCCGCGCGTACGTTCAGATGAACGTTCGGGCGTGCGCGCTGTTTCGCAACGAAACGGGCGATTTTGTTTCGGTTACCGGTGCGCAGCACTTTGCCTCTAATATGAGACAGTTAGGAGGATATATACGCCTTATATAGCCCTAGCCAGGTCGTTCCATGGTGTTACTTCGACGTGAAATTCCGCACGCGATACCTCGTAAAGTGAATCGAATAAGAGACATGACCCTTCCAGAGATGCAAGAAGCCAAGGCAGTTTTTTTTTCGCAATGGGTGTCAGAAAAAAAGGGTCACTTGAAATTTACAGTCCAAATGATTCTAGAATTTTCGAAGTATGATATGATGATTAAAGAGTTGATTTCATGAAGGATGGAAGAATATATAAACGCAAAATTATGTGAACATTTCAGTTAATATAAAGATTTGTTTCTCATTAATATTTTCTGATTAAGAGTAAATGAACAGTCAAACCTAACGCATATACCTAATAAAACACAAATAATTGTTATATAATTATTGCTAATAATAATTTTTCAAATCATTTTTAATCTAATCCCGTTTAATTATGATAATATTTTAATTTTCAAACAAATTCATCCAGTATATACATTTCCTGCAAGCATGGAATTTTGTTTAAATACAGACTTCTCTGATAAAATATAAATGTACGTATGTGCATTATATAAATTGCTCAATAATGGTGTTGTTAAATTTTATGAGTGTTAACGGAAATTAGTAAGTAAGATATTAAATTTATACAGTAAAAAAATCGTGTAGAAAATGAGATTTTCTTATTTCTCTCATGCTTCTAAGCTTGATTCGCGAAATTTTTTTGTTTGTCATTTCTTTATAACTCGAACGAAAGAAAGATAAAAATATTTCCACACACACACACACATACACACACACGCGCGCGCGCATACATATATATATATATACATATATAATAAATATAAATATATAATTCCATATACAGATAAAAAAATATTTATTAATAGGTAATAAGTAATAGTAATAATTAATAGGTAATAAATAATCATAAATTGCTTCTCGCCTTTATTTACTAAATATCGATGGAAACTAATGCTTTGCAGGAGCGATGAGAGTCCATTCGTTTCAGAAGCTTTTAATGCATCGCACATTAAGGATTAAAGCTTCTTCTCATCTCTTATACCGTTTTACCACTGCCCTTATGCGCAGTTTGCACGCTGAACTTCAACGCGAAATATCATCACTCTCCTCAAAACACGATAATGATGTTATAATGAAAAAAAAAAAGAGTGCCACATAAAAAAATATATACTGCATATACAAAATATAAAGCTATAATAAACTATACGTATATAATTCATAATATTCATTAAAAAAATAATAAAAAAAAATCTAATGGAGACAATAACCTCTTGCAATCTTAAATTAAATCTTGAATGTCAATTTTTTATATTTAAAGGATTATTTTAAAAATAAATGCATTATTTTTAAGAATCAATATCTATATACTGATAATCTCGATAATAATTAATAACAATTAATATTATTATTGTAGAATTATGATTCACATTATCTCTTTTATCATACAAAAATACATTATATAGCTTCATATTTAAACAGTCTAATTAGAAGATGTCTAATTCTTTATTATTAAATAACTGTTCATGAATTCATAACATAATATTATGAGCAAAAGTGTTACGGTTTATGTGCGAAATAAAATAAGTTGAAATTAATTGTGCATTTTATATATCTCTTTATTTTAAGAGTAGAAAGCGTATAAAAACTTCTAATGCAAACAGATTTAAAATATTAAATCAATTTTTTTTATGTAAAGAAACAAAAAAAAAGTATTTGAAAATTATATTATATATAGAAAGATTGAGGTCAATTTGATTCGAGTAAATATCATCAGCGATTTCATATCGAGCGAAGCCATAATCAGCTTGGTCGGGAATGCGATCCTGGTATCAGTATCGAGTTGCTCATAAGAGAAAATGTTCCAACGAAAAGTGCAAACGATATGGAACGTGTTCGATATCGTCCGCGGTTATTTCATTGTACTTTCAATTCTACGTGAGAGATATTTGGACGCGTATTCACCATATCCAAAATGCTCGCAATATTCGTGGTTTTAAAAACAATGCATTCGTGTTCAATTAATTTTTGATAGCTGTTCTAATGAGCAGTTATTTCGGCAATTAAACGTAAAATATATCAATAAAAACATAAATTAAGAAAGATTCGTATATTTTTCATATTCACATATTTTAATAAAAAACGCAATTCTATAATATTTTATATTATTTAAATTATTAACATTAACATTAAATACATATTACAAATATTAATTATTTACACTTGTTTTTTAATATGTTACAATATATTTTTAATTATCGTAATATATTCTAGCATAATTTCAATGGCATCAATATTATATAAAATTAATCGAAAGTTTTGCTAAATAATTGTATATTTTTAATTACGGAACTGTTTTATTCAATTTAATAACATATTACATTTTTATCATCTAAATTTTTACATCCTGCATGTTTTCTCTTTTAATTGCAAATATTTTAAATAAAATTAGACTGGACTTTTTAGCAAAAATTTAAACAATAAAATTTTAATTTTAAGCATTAGATATTTAAATACAATAATTAATAAATAACATTAAATTAGAATTAACCTACATTCATTTTAAAGTTATAAAGTATATAAAAAGAATAAAACATTCTATTTGTAATTATAAACTATAATTCATTCGCGGAAACTTAAAAAAACTAGTTCAAATTCACTATTTGCTTCCGATTTTGTTTTCCTCTTTGCTCCTGATCAATTATATAGGATGATTCATTTTTATTTTAACAGACAAATATTTCGAAAATATCAAGTTTATCAAAAAATATTTTAAATAAAAGTTATATAATATAGAAGAAGACGTAATGATGATGTCCCGCTCTATATCATGCAACTTTTATTTATTGGATTGTTTTTTAGTAAAATTTTTGGCATATTTTCAAAATATTAGATTAATCACCCTGTATAATATATTCAGAATCATGAATTATTGTAAAAAGTATTTGAGTAAAAAAATCTTTTTCATCATCCCTCGGAAGCAACGAAGTATCATTTGTCGATGTACCAGGATACTGCAATCGAATGCATTTACGTATATTAGCAACGCACACAAACGCTTCACCGTAACATCATCGTCGTCGCGTTTCCTCCGCGGGCTATACAGAAATTGCTCATTGCGATCAGTGTATCTGTGATTTAATTATCGCAACGGCAATTGCGAACGACGTCGAGAATTCTGTCTCGCTGTGCAATGAGAAACGATCCATCCGATCACTAAATTCTGATCCCGCGTCCCACGGTTACGCAGCAATTAAATTCTAGTCCGCCTCCGTTTGCTTCGAATAGATAGATCGATGGGGCACAATGCGCCTCTCGATGCACACGAAGCATTTCCTTCTCATCCTTTGTAGGTAACGTGACTCGAACTTGGAAGATCGTTCTTCCGTTCCTACTGCTCGTAAAGAATAGCTCGATATTCGCTAGTATCACCGTTTTCGTGGTATATTCTCATTCCTCAGAATTCACGATGTTAGACTCGAACGAAAATGTCAAACGAGAATGTTATTTAAAATTTACCTACTAGTAAAAAAAGAGATAGTCAAGTGCAAGAAATCACGAAATATGATCACAGTAGGTGAAATTCTTTAGATTATTCGATCTAATAATTGTAAAAAAATGTAAAAAAAATTTTCTAATTTAAAAAATATCTATAATCTGATAGAAATATCATAGAATATCATAGAAAAATTATATAATTTTGCGAGAAATATGATAGCGAAATTTTTTAAATATCTAATTTCGATTGTGATGTACCTATATTTTTTTCTTTATTTTAATTCTCTATTTAAATTCATAAAATGAATGTAAAAAATATTTACGTAACTAAATCATTTATCGTTGATTAGACTTTAAACAGAAACTGCACAAAAAAATCTTTATGTTTTCACTCACCTATTTGCAGAATACTTAAAATTTTTATCATTATGCAAATATAGTATCCGAGATAGACTTACCTGTAACATAAAAAAAGATTGGTACATTATATAACGAATTGATATAGAAAATAAGTTTAATTAATACGTTTAGTGAAATAAAAAACTTTTTACTTTTTTTTAATATAAAAAATGTGTAAGATTGTAATTAATGTTGAAGATTAAGTTACTTAATAAATCCATTTCATAACAAAATGGACATGAAAACAACATTTTGCTTAAGAATCAAAATTTAACTGGATATAAATCTGAAAATGTTTATATTGAACTATCAATTTATATTAAATTATATTAAAATAAATATATAAAACTCTTAACCTGATTGCTAGAATATAAAAACTTTTCATAACATTGTTCATGTCTGAGAGTTTTATGATTATTTTGATAATTCAACAAAATTATTTTCAGATCTGTACCTAGTTAAATTTTTAGAATCAGCAAAGAAGCTTCGTTCTTTCTGAATATAAAAAACACACATCTTATTTTAAATTAGTTTATATAATAATTCAAGAATTCAGTCTCAGAAAGGACAGTTGCTCTTTATATTTTCTTATAAAACGCCCTCATTATTAACAATAAGATAGTAATCATAAATCAGTAATTTTCTCTTCTAAAAGTTGCAAAAAAGAGAAAATTGAAATAACATTTAGCAATAGTCTACCTAAATAGGTCACGTCATGTATTTAGAGAGACACTACAGGTATTGCAGGTACGTCTATTATATATAAGCGAGAAGATAGCGTAAAACGGGGTGCCGCAGCGAGATTCACGTAGAAAATCGCGCTTCCCTCGGATTTTCGTTGTCGTATTTCCCCCGGCGATCGTCTCCTTCTCCTAGACGATGCCGCAATACTCGCTCTGTCGGAATGCTACCGAGGACAGCTGCCATCCCTCGTTCCATTGCGGGATCCCGACTGGTAAGTTACCGCGGCGCACAGGGTAAACTTACCAATGGCATCCGAGTGGACGCCATCCTTGGTCACGTTTCCGCTCACGGTCTCGCCATTTGTTTGAAATCGCATAACGCTTACTCGAGCTACTATTACCACTACCACACCACACCACCATCGCCGCTGCCGCTGTTTCCTTCTTCCTACTCGATTTCCCATTCTGTTTCAACCCTTCTCACTATTCCTTATATTGTGTCCCTATTCCCTCGCCTGTGAAAAACCTTTTTCTGGAGGACGTTACCCTTCTCATTCTCACATTTTTCCTTTATTTCGTTACTGAAAGAAAACATATTCAACGATCTGTCTATGATGGCTGTCAAAGATAATTTGCAAAACACTTGTACTAAAAAAAAAGTTGGTTTTTCAAATGTATATACGCGACAAAAAATTTTAAGAACGTTCATTTTAAAGAAAACATTTTTATTTTGCTTGATAATGATAAAATAAAATTGATACACTTAAAACAATACATTATTTTCAATTGTATAAAAAATAATCAATTATTATTTAAATAACATGAAATCGTCAAATGTTACTTTTAACTTGAAAATAAATACAAAATGAACAAAATTAATGATAACTATGAAAAGTCCAAGAGTGGAAATTTAATCTAAAATTCATTGCAAACTTAGAGAGGTATATCAATTCAATAAATTTCTACAGTGTTCTCCTTCGCTATAATTTTGTCAGTCGCAGATATATCTACACTATACAACCGGTTAATGAATAATTCTGTCACTAAATTTATTAGCGGTTACGGCGAGGGTAGAGACAAAGGCGACCGACGTGGCGTCTCGGAGAGATCCCACAAACGTTTCGTCAACGTGGAATCAAGAAGTGTAATTGGCTTAATTCGCATCTACGATCGCGAGGAACTCCAACATTTAAATGTGCTTAGACTCAGTGTTATTATGTTTCTCTCGTACTTGATTTAGACTTCATTAATTTTCTTTAAAACTTAATCGTTTCAAACGTACGATATGTATTTTATACTAATTTTAGTCATTACTTTAATAGATAATAAATAAAAGATAAGTATTAAGTCCTACAAAGTTATAAGAAATATTCAGAAAGTACATATATTTAATACAAAATACATTTAATATTGAAAACTAAACCTATGATAATAATGTATATGTCGTATTTTAGAGCAAGTAATTCTTCTACAGCTTTGGTAAAAAATATTAGGCATCTTATTAACTATTATTTAAAGTTTTATCTCAAAAATTGATTTATAGCATTTGCTGTAAAATCTGTAAATTATCCTTTCTTTGAAGAATCTTTTATATTTATATATAATCCGAGTTACGAATGGATAAAATTAACAATATAGGTAAAAGAATTCTAGATGAATAAAATATAAGTATTAAATATTATTTGCCAAAACTATACAAGTGACCTTTTGAATTTTATAATAATTTTAACCAAGGTTTTAATTTATTCTAATTTTCACTTAAATCGTGTATTATACCTTTTTATATTTTTTTATATATAAATATTTAATAAGACGATTTCTTATTCATCTTTATCATTTAAATACAAAATTCTTCAGATTTACTTTCTCAAAAAGTTTAATTTTTCATTTCATAGCAATTCGCCGCAAGCCTGCGCATATTTACGCTTGTGCAAAACCGAGGTACTCGATGTCCCTTTCCGGCTTCCAGCGGTAATTAATTAGCGTAATGATTCGTCCGTGTAAACATTCGTTTCATTCGCCTCTAACGAGTAGAGTTTCGTAAAGTTTCACTAACCTCTGCAACGTTGCTGATGTTGCTCTACCAGCCATCCAACCTTGCTCTCTTTTCCCTTGCTCGACTTGCCTCATCGAAATTCGTATCGTAATTTTAATGAGCGACAAGCTATGCAAACATACGCACTTAAGTAGAATTTTGCGTCTGTACAGTAACGACATTATCAGAGCTTGCCCATAACAAATTGCCACATGCACGATTAAACGAAAAAACATATAATTTATTAATTGCAATTCGAAACAATTAAGTTCAACTTAGAGTAAAGAATTTATAATTATAATTGTTTAACAAATAAGATGTCATTAATTTATAATTGAAATTGTAATTAAAGCAACATTGGATTATTATAATGACGTGTCCATATTTATATTCATATTTCAATTTTAATTTACATCAATATTTCATTTGGACTTTTTTTTTTTAAATTTTTCTTCAAACATTAAAAAAATTTTTTTAATATACATTATTATCATATATCGTTATAAAAAATTATTGATTATATAAATATTTCTAATTTAATTTTGATATAATCACGTCAACATAATTACCGCATAACAACTATAATTTTCTCTACTTGTGTACTTTACAGCAGAAACATTTCGCATGTGTGTGTCGTTATAAATTATTACTTTCTTGTGTACGTGCCTCTTAGGTCATAGAGCTACTTAGCAGATTGAAGAGGCAAGACGACACGATACTTTTTGTGATATATCCGCCTTCGCAAATTGCTTTTTGATGTCACATGGACATCGCACGAAAGACATCATGCTAATATACGCGGAATCGATATTCGCCGATGAATAACGTACTAACTTAACAATCTCTCATCAAATCGGATCGGCTTAAAAGTTTCATTAACTGGATATGCACGCACTTATGGTGAAACTGTTACATTTCATAATTTAAATTCAATACTAAGGTTGCTAAAAAACTAATAAAAAATTGATTTTATCTTAAATAAACAAAATTTAAAATTAAGATTAGAAATAGTTTTTATGCGGAGCAGCTCTGTTGGAAAATTAATTCACATTCAGAAAATATTCAGCTCAATCATTTCAAATATGATTTACGTACTTGCCATTGCATTTTCACAAATGCATTGATAGCCAAAGCCAGGTTTCCGAAGGGTCATACTCAATGACAGATTTGGTACGTAAATTACGCAAAATCCTCGACCGATCACCCTCCAAACGACGTATAACCTAAGGTAAATTCAGGACAATATTTATTGAGATCGATCGAAAAACCGCTAGAAACGTGCCGTTTTCGCTGCTATCCACGACAAACTCTTAAACGTCGTTCAAACGTCTGAATTATTCATTCAATGTACGCGTAACTTTCGAATATCTCGCGTTATTGTCGGTGGTAAACCCGTTCCTCTTTAATATAAAAATATGCAAAATGTTATCTTATCGGAAAATAACGTAAAGTCTAATCTCAGTCGATTATAATCGAAATCATGAAAAAAATATTAAAAGAAGTGAAGTAATTATCTGTAAAAAAACCTTCACATTATCTTTACAATAGTTAAATGTTAATGATAGGAAAGTGTTTGTAACTAAATCAATATAACTGAGACTAAAAAATTCTTTAATAAATCAGTGGATTTTAATTTTTGTTAAATTTTAAATAATTATAAATCAATAATTCGCCGTTTATCTCATTTTACAACAAAATTTGCTTAGTATAAATTAAATTGGATAAAATTTTATTGATGAATAAATTGTTAATTTAAAATTTCATTGACACAAATAGCAATAATAAAAACTGCATTATATTTGAACTAACATCGTGAATCTATATGCAGCAAAATCATTCTGTCCTTAAAACAGGTAATACAATTATCTAATCTATAATAATTTATGGCGACGATTCAATTTTTACCGATTCAATTTATTGTTATGTTCTGTCTTAAACCGCTTTTGTGTGTTTGTGATTCAATTACATACATTCTATTTCTAAAATTAGGAACTAGAACGTCGCATGAGAAAAATAAAATGAGGATTGCCAGCAAGATAGAATAACTTAAATGTTCATTGGATCATTTATTTGTCTATCACGGAAAAATTCAATTCCTGGTAACGACGAGCAATCGCTCAAAGAACCATTTTCTGAAAGAATCACATCTAATGTAGTCAGTATAAGTAGAAGATGCTAGCTTGCATCGCACGACAAGCTCCTTTCCCGCATTAATGCGACGTATTTTCTTTTTTTTTTTTTTTTCGTTCATAATACCTGCTAACGATCCTCTGCAAAATGTGTACGAGGATAACCAGTGAGGTCGCAGGTAGTCAGCAAGATTTCAAAAAGCTCCAAGAACATAAAAAATGCAATTTACCGACTATGTCGATGCGCTCAAAGACAGCAATTCCGCGCATACACGTTAGGAATATAAGATTAAAGTGTAGGAAAGATTCTAAAACGCGCGTTCTCTTTCTTCTTCCTGAATGTCCCACAGGTCGCGTCCGATGAAATTCTCCCCAGAGAAAGATCGAGTCGATCGCCAAAGAATTTAGTTGAGAGAAATTGCGCAACTCTTGGGATTTCGTATATTAATGAGAAGCATTGCTTTCTATCATATCAAAATGTTCACGTTATAGATGCAGATTTTAGTAAAGTTAATCTTTAACGTCGTAAAAGTTAAAGATATAAATTTTAAATTATGCGAGTATTACATCGAAAGATGTATATAAATAGAATTTAATAATCTAATTTATCTCTCGCGCGTGTGGATGAATCGTTCATGAAGCTAGAATATAATTAGAATAATAAACTGAAAAATTTTGCATATAATTTATGTAAAAAGCTTTCCACAAAAGTCTCGAGATCCATGCGTAAGCTCGATCGATTCGATTTATCTTCAATCGAAGAGATTTTCCCTTCTATTCTACAAGCGACCTGTTCAAGATGGAACGTCGACGAAAAGGTCGTATCCTTTCCTCAAGAGTTTTCTTTGTCGAAGGAACAGAATCGCGTTTAATGGAGTCAACGGAGGCGGGCTGCTTCGCGGTCCAAAGAGAGAAGAAGATCGTTTTCCCGCATTAATATCACTTCGCGCCGCTTTTTCCTTTGGATCTTTTCTATTTTTCGCATTATAAGGTTCCCCATTTACGGGGGCAAACGGAAAATCGAGAGGCATCCGGCGCATCCATTAGGTCTCGAAGGGGGAAAAATATTTAAATCGCCCGGAGCTTGCCACGAACGCGAAACGATCGGATAATGAAAGCTCATTTCGTCCTTGATCGATCGACTTGGTTGTGGTTGGGGAGAGGACGTAGGATGTACTCACCGATTTAATTAGTCGAAAGGGAGACTACGAGAAAACGATTCTTCAATAAACGCCGAAAAGTTGCACATTATAAGGCAATTCATTGTCTTCAATGTCTCTCTCTCTCTCTCTCTCTCTCTCTCTCTCTTTCTCTCTCATTTTCAACACTCTTTTTCAACTAATCCTTTCTGTTACAGTTTCTTTTGTTTTTCTCATCATTCTATAAAAGTGGGATAATTCCTGTCACATGTTTAGTTTTACTCACTACAAAATTTTTTTCTTTTAATAGACTAACAAAAAAAAGAATGTAACTAGCGTAAGGAATGTATATACAATATGTATATAATTACATGGCAAGACACTAAAAATATAATCTAAGTTTTAATACTTCCTGCTATTTTATTATTATCAATCGAACATTTTATTTTATTGGTACATTCAATTCCACATAATTTTCTATACATTTTATTAGCATTCCTCACAATTATAATCAATTTTATTTCTTTCGAAATCACAATTATCTTGCAATTATCAACATTCTATATCTATACTAATCGAATCTGCGACGTTTCGGTTATTTTGTGCAATTTTCTTTCTATAATATCAATGTCTGCGAAAATCTTTACTAAGCATGCGCGAAAGAGCTCCGTCATTATATTTAACGAACGTCAAGAAGATTCTGGGATGATGCGATTCGCGCTAAAGCGTTGCAGTTTGCAACGAACCGGTCGATGCGAGAACGCGACAAAATATGATAGCGCGGCAACGGTCTCTCGGTGGGGACCTGAATAATTCATGAGCGCATAGCGAAGTAAAATATACTTTGACCGTTGTAAAGGCAGAGATTCCCGTGTTTCGCGTGCTACATTCGAAAATCCGTTCCAATATCCGTCCCACGGCGCGAAGGGTTCTTTCCTTGCGACAACGATTGCACCACATTGTGAGACAATGTCGATCTTAGGTATATTGGCCCTTCGAAGGAAGCTTTTTGACATTCTCCCTCTTTAACTCGAATAAAATTTAACATAGTTTGTATTCTATTTATATTACACTATATTTTATAAATAGGCTTGAAACAATAAATTTATAATTATTAAGTTTCGTCCGTTTATTATCGCGTTTAAATTTTATAAATTAAAACAAATCTATTTCTTCAGCGTTTTGAAATTTTACACTATTATTATGCGCGTTATTTTTAATGTATATTATATATATATATATATATATATATATTTTATAATACATTATATATATTTATAAATGAATGTATAAAAGATTAAGTTAGCATACAATTTCTTAGAAATATATATAATTGTATTAAATATATATATAATTGTATTAAAATATTCAATTAAAAGGAAGAAAAATAGAATGTTTTCTTTATTTAACAAGTATCTAATTGTCTCATTTATTTTTAAAAGTGATATTATTTGCAAAATAGAATAGAATAGAGTCGAGACAGACGCGATGGATCAATTCGCAACTCCGTTTTCGTAACTTCGATAGCCGGAATTAGTAATTATACATGCAATTCCACATTGGCACTAACTGGCATCGATAACAGGGGTCGACGAGATGCTCGTAGCACTAAGAGATAAAGGCAAACAATTCGATGTAAGGCTCCTCACACGCTCAATATTACTGCTAGTACATTCTGTATCGTGCTATCAATCACGCAAGGATAAAGCGAACATTTGTCATCAATCGATAACAGACCAATAGAAACTAACATTGATGTCTAAATTATTAAAGATAATCCATTCTTAAAATCAAGATAAAATCAGCAAGTAATACAGCACGTTTAATTAGAATTTCTATATCTATATAGAAATAAGTTATACAATAAAAATAGAAAGATAAGTATTCTATTTTGTACATTATATTTTCCCTCTATGTCTATAATTCTGAATGAACACTGATAATTCTAGCGCAAGACAAATATGTGTAGTTGATGGAAAATAGACTTCCGGAAAAAAATAGGGGTGATTCGAGGCTATCGCCGACAACCGGACAGCTGACGGGAAATGAATCAAGAGACGCACACATCCTGTACATGATATTCCATGTACTGTATCAAAGACGAATACTCAACAATTCGGATGTCATGATAACTGTTGAAAAAAAAAATACAAAATAAAATAATACTTAATTTTTTCGTGGTTTCTACATTATAAACAGATGTAAGATATATGATTTGAGATCCGTTCGCAATAATAATGTAAGAGAGAAAATAAATGTTGGTATGTACAGTGAGCAAAAAATATTCGTACAAGGAAATTTTGTTATAAAAGAAAATCTTATTTGTAGAAAATAAACATTAATTAGTAATTTTATACAATAAATACATTCTGTTCTAACATAAACAAACGAGTTTTTGTATTCCTGATTTTAGAAGCTAAATTTTTCGTCTGTACGAATACTTTTTGAGCATTCAAACAATACAATTTTTAATTTTCGCTTATTTTTCAAATGATATATTTTATATAATTAATACGCGTCTTTTTGTATATATAATTTTAATAAGAAACATAATTATTTTCTTCATATTCATATTATTTATTCTTTATGAATAAATGTTAATTATCCAATAAGAAATGATCATTAATTAAACATTGAATCGACGTCAAATTGCATTGAAATCATCATATTTATATTGATTCGACATCAATTCGATGACTCATTTCTCACTGGATAATACTTTACTTTTTAAAAATAAAGTTTTTTAAAAAATATTTTCTCTGTGAATACTTGTTGCACTCATTGTATATAAGTAACCTTAAACGTGAAAATCTTTATTGCATTTTACACGCGACAATAGTTTATTTACCTTTTGTCGCCTATAATGGATTATATGGCTACCTCAAAATTTACCGTCAGCGCAAGTTGCGATTCAGCTAATTACAAGGTTCCGATCAACACCGCGGCAGTACGTGTTTGCGTGGTGAATTGCTTCTTTTCGGGAGTGAGTTGTAAATTCGAGACGTTTGCGGCGAGCACGCGACGTATTGGATTGCCAAGATTGCGTCCGACGTAAATAACGGATATCGTATTTCGCGCAAATCAGAGTGAAAGCTAGTTTCCGGATGCGCGAAAATATTTAGGCGAAAATGTTTAGAAGTCGAAAAGTTTCCCGCGGAAAATTGATTGTAGTTGAAAATATTTGATTTAGCGTATTACTATATCACGCGTATTTTATACGTGTCATTAAAAATAAAAGATTTTTAAAAGAATGAAAAACTGAAATTATATTTTACAATAAAATATGGACTGTAGAATATTTTTCATTCGTATTTTTAGATATAGTAACAATATAGAAATTTTTTAAATTATCTTCTCTTAGCAAAGTAAAAAGACTAAATCTCGTCGCTTTGAAAAATTATATTTCTGTTTTTACAATGGGTGCTCTTTTCGCAAATGGTTCTTCAATTACGAATCAATTTGACGATCATTTTATTTACACAAGTTGATCGAACATAGCAAAAGACATGAAAAGAAACAAAAGAAATTGAGTTTAAAGGGAGAGGCTGAACGATGGCTGAACGAGGCGCGAGGAGGCTGTAGAGAAACGACAGATCGATTGACAGTAAGAAAGAAGAGAATGAAATTCTCTCGGCTTCTCGATTTCGGCGATAGTTCGAAATTGCGAATATCGAATTTCATCGGAAAGGTCCCTGTGCGGCGAACTTGTCCCGCGGGAAAGAATCGCGTGGCAAGTCGAATGAAAGAGCGAGATAGACAGGCAGGTTGGAAGTGAACTCGATTCGAATACTGATTAAAAATACATATCAGGTCCGTGTATTTAGGGAATACGATGAGAGCGGCGGTCAGAAGAGAAGGCTGATCAGAAAAATTGCGTGGGAATAATCCTGCCTTTCGTAACACATAAAGTAAGAATCTCTCATCCTATGCGAAAAATTCTGTCATCAAACGTTAAGTTACAGCAGGAAAAATTGAATTGGTCACTGGTATTTACATTTTACTTTAATAATACAGAAGGAAGGAAATAATATATATTATAAAATCATAAAATGCGTGCATCATTTATAAAACATGAATTATCTTAGAGGACAGTAATATCGAAAATAATTTTATAATTATGTTGGTTTTTTCGATTTTTAAGATACAAAAGATTATCATCATTATTGGCACTATTACGCTGCAGTAATGCTGATCGTGTGAGAACTGCATATTATTTTCTTACAAAACTGTAAGACACATTTCCTATCGCAGTCACACCAGCTATTGCAATCTTATCCTGTCTCACGGTAGATGTCAAATTGATCAACTTGGCGAAATGAGAATTGAACGTTGAAAGTAATCAAGAGTTCGCTGGTATTCAAAGATTCGTTATCATGATAATGAAATTATTTTCTCGCTCGGTATTCTCTCTTTTTCTATCTTGCAGAATAGTTCAAAGTTTCTCACCGACAGTACGATGAGATGGTACTCTCGGATTATACGAAGAAAGACCAAAGAATTAAGAAAGTTAAAAGTATTAATCGAGCCCAGTAAAAATTAATTGACTTCGCAGCCAGAGCGAATAAAAATTAAATAATACGTGACCTTCGCATTATGCAAGATTGGTTAAGAAAGAGAATAGATAAATGGCAGGAAGCAGCAGCAAGACATAAATGGCTCTTAATGTTCGGTCTGAAAAGCAGCGGTATAATGCGCAAGCGAAAATTATTTCGAAACCACCTGCTTCATTCTCGTTATTGTAATGAAACTATACGGTCAAAGTAAAAAAGAAATTTCTGTTGCTAACATTCTTAATGCAACGCTGCCGCAGATTTTTTAGAAGCGTATTCAAAGAGAAGATCGTAAAAATCATAACGTTACTCAAGCGTTTAATTATTTTTTAAATGTTACAGTAAAGATGAAAAGTATTGTTCCAATTTTTTTTATTAATTAAAAATATTATCATGTTTTTTCACTTTTATAAGATCGAACATTCTTAAGTAAAATAAGGACTTTTAATGATATAAGCAAACATATGACATATGAATAAATAAAAAGATTTTAATAATAATAAAAAAACTGAGAGCAATTAAAAGTCAGCGTAAACAATGTGTAAGAATTATTTTTTAAAATATGATTTTATAAATAATATAATTATACATAGTTATATATTTCGGTTCACTTTTAAGCCATCTTCAATGATACAATAAATCAAATAAATATTTTATTATAAAATAAAATTCTTAGAGTTTGCTAAAATGTCTCTTTCTCTTTGTAGTTTTAAAAGTTTATGGTACTTTTCCACATACACACACGTACTGCATTCTATTATACAATTTTTATAAAAATTTTCCAAAAATTAATTTTTTTATTCAACAATCTGTCTTTAGAAAATTTTTCTAAATTTTTATTTTTGTTCGAGAAATCATGAAAGATATTTCAGTCAGGCTGAGTCATTGATATAGTATTCAAAAAAAGAACAAAGTTATTGATCGACGCTCTCTTTCTTTCTACATGCATCTTCATTTTTATCATTATTATTATAATCGGATATCTGCTCTTTTATAGAAAGGATTTTTTAATTGGCGATATTATTATGACTATAAAATGCAGTCCATTATAATTAAGCGTTTCTACTAGCATTTGGGAATAAAAGAAATCATAAAGAAAAAATTCTTTAAAGTAATCATATAGGCATAATTTAATATATCTTACAGCAAAGTCAATCAATCATTTATAGAAATTTTTATCTATTGATTATATCCGTAAAAAAAATATATTATCGTGACAGAAAAGACGTTTATATATATCTATTCAAAATAAATAAATAAAATTATTTTTTAGCTATATGCGAAAGAATTATAAATATAATTTGATGCTATACTTATCACAATTAATTACAATTATCATATTTATTGTTTGCTTATAATAACGAGAAAAAAAGAAGCGCACAATTTATATGAAATATAACGTAGAAGTAAAAATAATGTAAATGCGGGCAAACGTATTTTAGAAAAGTTATTTTAACGTAATATAAATTCAGCTGACATTTTGTCAGCTTATTCTTCAAATTTAAAGTTTTATTTTTTCTGTTGCAAATTTTAGAATATTTGCATATTTCTAACAAAACTCTTGTAGTTACTTACAGTATAAATATATTTCTTTTCTTTTTTTTAACTGAATTATCATAGAGAATATTTAATTGTTCTCATTCATTTAATTTTTTTAGAAAAAATAACAAAAGTAATTAACATAATTTCAAATATTAATAAAATTAATTTTCTTGACGGAACAGCGTGATTGAATTGAGAAATCATTACGTCTGGATGTTTATACGCATATACACTTGTCCGCGTGTACATCTATTGTCCCAGGTAGTCCTTTATCTGAAGGCACATGCCAAGGTTCGATTCCAGCGATAATCGATCGGATGGAGGCGTCCTCGTAACTGACAATGGCCCTTTATTCTATGAGTAGCGCACGTATGTACAGGTGCATGCGACGTACGATACGACGCATTAATGGTTCTGTCGGCACCCTCCCTACACACTTCACTTTCTCTACGATGCAACAGTATCGGAAAATGCAGACTGTCCTACTATCTTTGCTCCTAATTTTACTGACAGATACTTTGACCAATTTCCTATCAAAACATAAATATTTTCAGCCATAATGTTTTAAAAGCTAAATTACAGATAAGCGAATAAATAACAATTCTCTCATTAATTTTAAAGAACATGTTACTTTAATAATTTTGCTTGGAAATATATTAAATATTAAATATTAGAAAGTTTTATAATAATTTTTTCTTTATACTTCTGCTAAAAAAAAAACAAAAAATTTAAGAGAACTTTTTACTAGTAGATTGGAACTTTTACGTAAAATTCGAGATTATCGTTTGTTGTTACGTATTTTCTTTATTTTCTTCCGTTATTTCTGCTTGTGAAAACGAAATTAATGTATACTGACAAGAACATCTAAAGCAAAAGAAGAAGAACTTCTTTCTGAAGTTCGGAGCTTGTCATGTACACTGTAATTTCCGAGTTTTGCATTATGCATGTTACGTCGCTACGGCAATCGGAAGATTATGCAATTTAAAAAATTATGGGTTCCTTATATTGTTTCTAAACTATTCAATTCAATCAAAATTAAAAATCAGATTAAACCGTTATCTTTCTTACAATACAATCTATTGATGTAGTAAAATACCTTATACATCAAGAGAGAATACACAGTATTATTCATGGACTTTCTTCAATATGCTATTGCCTAAGCTTTAAGTCTTATGTCCTGAGAAATTGACCAATCATAGTCAATTATTATTCACACATTCGTGATTGGTCAATTTCTTACGGTTTAAAATTTAAATCTTACATTAGATAATGGCTCAGAAAGCCCATCACGTTCTACACAATCTACACTATAATACACAAGCGTTGACATAAGCAATTACGCATCCGGCCACTGAATAGCGAGAAAGAGAAGATGTGAAGAAGATAAAAATGGAAGCCGTAACAGAGTAAAAGAACGTAAACGGAAGAGTGCGGGTGAAAGGAAACTTGCGACGAACGACGAAGGATGCGCGAGATGGTAGGGGGATGGAACAGCAGGATGATGGTCGCAACTACACATCGTGTACAAAAAAGAAAGGGAAGAGGTGAGGGAACGATAGAGGGGCGGAACGTTGCTCGAAATTAACCGGAACGTGACTATTTTCCAGCAGCCTCTTTCCGTGCCGCGCGCGTCTTTCTCCGGCATTTTCCTCCGTCCCGACGCGCCCTTCGTTAGTTTCTCTCTCTACCCCAACCGCAGAGATATACGCGCAGGAAAAAGCAGAGACACGAGAGAGCGCAGAGGGTGGTTACATGTGCAGGGCGCTGGAAAAAAACAGCGAGCGAGATTCCAACAGGGGAAGAGAAGGTGGTGGTCGCTATGTATCTACAAAGGAAACAAGTGGCGGCAGTGACGGTAAAGAACAGAGAGCTGTGTGGGAGAATCGACGCGATTCGACGTGATGCGCGCGGCGCGGCGAGACGAACGGGGTACATAACGAGCCCTCGCGGTAAGCCCGGCAAGCGGAGAGATCGGCTCGCTTATCGCGTATCTTGGGATTGATTCGAGCGTGGAAGTCTTAAATGAGACGGTCAACATCTGCTGACCCCGTTGCTACGTTTCCCACTAACGGATGATGTTTATTAGCGCTATTGCTGTTATCGTTAGCTCTCTCTCTCTCTCTCTCTCTCATCTAAGCTTCTCTTTCCCGGGGCTGTTTGCCTGTCCCTTTGAGATTTGTTTTGAAATTAGAAACGTAGAGGAATTGCGGATGTTCTATTTCAATCTCGGAAAATTAATTTCTAGTCTTAGGATTTATTAGAGGAAAACTGCTCAATTCAACGAAACGTAATTCGTAAATTAATAATTGGAAGATAAAATTAACATATTTTTAATTAATCGATTGAATCAACTAGAAAGATCATATCTTTTTAGTTTTTTAGTGGGAATATCTATTTTAATATCTCTATTAGCAATATCAAGGAATTTTGACTAATTTGAGATAAGATTTAAAAAAATTAAATAAATATCTGTAATACAACATAGACAATTAAATTATTTACCGTAGTTTGATTTTTTTATATTTATTACACATTTCTTAGTTTTATAAGATCTTGGAATTATTGTTATCATTATCATGAAAAATATTGTGTTTTTGTGTACATTTTTGTGTACAGCTTATGTTACTTATCCATTGGTCGAAAATTTCTGCGTAAGCACGACCATGCGGAAAATCGAGCCGGAATTTCCACAGATTCGCACAATCTACAGTTGAAATGGCTCGGAACGATGGAAATTTTCGCGGTTATTGATTTTTCCCGACCCCGTGGCACGGGGGCAGATGCGCGCGTGCATGTAATCCCACGTCGAAAGGGGGAGGAAAGGGAATGAGATGCAAAAAAAAAGAAAATAATAAAAACGAATTGATGAAATAGCATCTTTGAAAAAAAAATGAAAAGTACAATTTCCCAATTCTGTAACGAGTATAGTATTTCAATTATTTGCACTTGGGAAAACGGCAAATTGATATGATAATACTCTAGCATTTAATTAATTAATTTGTTTGACTATTTATCTATTCTCTCACCATTTATATATTTATTTAACCATTAATTATTTATAGCTGATAATTATTGTGCTTAACTCGATTGACTAAATATGATTTATTGCTTAATAAATACGAGATTGTAATAAATACTTTACTAAATACCATATAAATATATCTTTCTCAATTTTCTACTTTGCAATCTTTATATACGACGTAAAAGAAAAAGAGAACTCTTTATACAGTTATTTTTATTTTCTGAAATTTTCTCAATTTCCATTTTAAATTTTCAACTTCTGTACAAGAAATCAGATGTACAAAAATTTTTTAATTATTTAACTTTCCGTTTATCTGATTTTCTGTATAAAATTCCGAATTTTACATTTTCAAAACCAGCTTGTACACATAGATACAACTTTCTAAATTACGATAATTGAAGAAGCATGCATCTATTTAAAACCTCCCATTTTTCGTTTTCTATTTTTAAAAGCCTCGTAAAATTATCGTAGTTTGAATCACATTTGATAATAATTCGCAAGCCGCGAAAGTTAAGAGTACTATGATTATAGACAAGATTCTTCTCTTTCTTTACCTCTCTCCTTCTTTTCTCTTCTTCTTTCCCTCTTCTTCTACTTCTTCTTCAGATATCTCAACGCAAACACGTCGAAGGAACTCGTTGGACGCGCCAATTAAACGCCGGCGCGTCGAAACAAGAAAGCGAAGCGACGTTTCGCAAATTGCTTTTCTCACTCCGCTCAATGCCCCCCCGATCTTCTCCTCTCGGACTTTGCAACCTCCTTTTTTTCGGTCTCGCGGGAGTCCGCAGCAGGAATTCGGTTGAATGATTTACCCAAAGTTTGAGTTCTCAGCATCCCGTATTCGAACTTTGTACCAAAGTCTCGAAAATTACGATTGAAACGGAATCCACATTTTTTATTTATTTACAGTAAGGCTAAATGTGCGTTTTTACTATGCAACTTGATTAGTCCATTGGAAGGGGATATTGGCTCCATTTATTAAAAATAGATTATCAACACAGATAAAAAGAGAGAGCAGCAGTACAGTTTCGTATGTGCAGTAAATATTCTTTATAGTTAGTATATTTGATACAAAATTCACAAGAGAATTTTTAGAATTTTGAAGAAGAGAAAATTATTATTTCAACTTAAAAAATGTAGCTGCATATAGATAGTGCTGTGCATTTTTATCAGTATATCCGAGTATAGAATACGAGTCTACAACATTCACTCGAAAATCGATTGCGTGAAAATTTCG
>Ga0157364_1000977_pt1 | contig 22754 bp, 5 predicted proteins | sample AttsexASBM2_FD_111476 | JGI IMG/M metagenome (GOLD analysis project Ga0157364, IMG submission 111476) | Fungus gardens microbial communities from leaf cutter ant in Ribeirão Preto, State of São Paulo, Brazil - Atta sexdens ASBM2 | ecosystem: Host-associated > Fungi > Mycelium > Unclassified ...
AATAAATAATAAAACATCTGTAGGCTTCGACACAAACACTCCGCGCAATATATTTTTTTTTCTTATTTTATTTTTTTTTCTCTCTTTTTTTTTATATATATATATATATATATATATATATATATATATATATATGTTTACATATCACTCTAAATTCTTTGAAGTGAAACTCTACTCTAAAGAGTAAAAATTGAGCTAATCTTAAAAAAGAAGAATAACTTAATTTTCAATCTTAAAAATGACATTTTATTTTCCAAAGTGAGATTCACTCTAAAGTTTTAGGGAATACACAATTTTATTTTTAATGTCATACAAGTAACATTAATTTGAAATTTTAATATGCGCAAAAATAAGCATTTTTTATTAAAGCGCTACATTTTCAATTATAAATAGAAAGAAGATCAATGACAATAAATCAATTAAGAGAAATAATCCTATTTTCAGTCGAAACAGATTTTAACGCTTCATAATATTTTATACGTACATTTTTGAAAATACATTTTCCGGTTTTATAAATTGCACGCTAATTCGATTTGTTGAAACACAATCGCAAATTGAAACTAAAATATTAATTCAGATTAAATTGATCGTCAATTTACATTTTCATAGCAGATTCTCCTCGAAAAATAAATGTATTAACTCCATTTCACTTCTACAAGTGCAAAGAAGAATGATACGTGTATAAAACTATCGAATTCAAGAAACTTTCTGAATGATTTGCGATTTTCCGAATAGTTGTTAACGTAAGCGTTTTATTTAAAAGAGACTGCCGAGCGAAAAAGCAAAAAAAATAGCGTTTTCTCGCAGGCTCATTCAGTGAGTCATGAACAAAGTACGTGCCAGCAAAAAACGTGAGCGGTTACTTCGCTCTCGGTTCTCGGGATCGATCAGGTTGGATAATTCATTTGCCCGTCGTGGGATTTACCGTAAGAAAAGCTCTGTTTCCTCATAGCGGAAATAGAGCGACGAACAAGGGATAGAGACGCGGAGATGTGGAATATAATCGAACGGATACTGGCTGCTGAAAACAGTGGATTAAAAATGGCATGTTAAACGAGACGGCTTGCGTCGAACAGATCCTGTGATAGCACACGATAAACATAAATGTTTAAACATAAATACAGTACTAGGATTTACCGCAGGCGATTTAATTAACGTACCCCGTTGATCGTGTATTATCTATTTAATTAAATTCGCGTGTACCCTTCCGAGTGAAAATATCGTAAACCCCCGAGGCGCACAGGTATTTTTATATTCATTTCTGTGCATCTTCTATCTAATCAATTCTTGTCGCATCGACTAGTGCTTTAATCAACTTTTTCCTCTGTACTCGGGGATGCATTCTGAAGAGATAAAAACGAATGACGCATATGGAATTTATTTTTTCCCTTGTCACTGTATCAATATCAATAAATGTCACTCTATATTTATCGACAAATTCATAGGACAAAAAGAAGTATCGCGATCTATCGTGTATTTGACAATCAAATACACTACGAGAATACTATGGAAAAATATCATCGATCTATGAATGTTTGTTAGGTGACTCTAATTAAAAAGAATTCTGTTTTACTGCGATACTATTATCGCACTATGATATTTTAATGTCGATTAACATAAAAACATATTTATGTGCTTCTTAATATATTATTAATATATTGTTAATATATTGTTAATACATTTTTAATTAATATAGCGGGAATATATCTGTTTTTTTACATGGTTTCTTTCGAAAATTGATTGAGACCCACTAAAAATTTTGTTTTAAAGTTTTATTTTTTAAGAATTTTTCAAGTTCAGTACTGTGAAAGATAAAACTGTAAAAAATAACATTATATTGAATTATTATTATTTAAAAATTAAAAAAATCTTTGGGTTATCAAAATCTATATGTTCCACCAGTTAATATATTGATTAACAAATTCGACTACAGATAGAATGAATTGGAAACGAGTCGATCATCTTTGCGGGAGATAACGATCCATTAGCCAGTGCCCCGTTATCCATTTACGTCGTTGGCTTTATTACCGCGGAACGACTTCGCTCGACATTTATGCAGGCAACTGGATAACCACTGGCACTGACTACGTACGTGTCTAATGGGCTTTAATCCTTCGATGTTATATATATCGCTATCGTCCCAGGTCCACAGAACAGTCACGTTCAACGTCCAGCAAACAAACCCGCCGGACGATGGCCAATTCCATTTGACTCGCAAATTGGTCGGGCATAGATAGGTAGATAGGTGAGTATCACTCTCCTTGAACGTGCGTATTACATGACGCAGTCTCCATCTCGTTTGGATTCTCGTCGGAGATGATCCACTGTATCGCTCATCGACCAGCTCGTGAGTTAACGAATGGATTGGCTCCTCGTGCTGATATCGGGACTGACGGACTTATATTTACAGGATAAATCAACGAGAAATAGATAGAGAAAAAGAGATATAGAGAGAAGGAGAAGCAGAGCACGTCTTCCATCCCGGCTTATGCGACACGACAAAATGGATCTACGAGAAAAAGATTGTGTCTCGAATTGGCGAGAGCTGTACTCCCGGTGGAACATTACACGCGCAACTGCGATGCGTCAGGCGGATAAGGAAAATTTTTCTCGTGTACTTTTAGCAAGTGCCTAACATTTTCTTTCCAGAGGAAACGAGAAATCTAACGATACTATCCTCGCAAACTGTTCGATTTCTTCAGCGGGTTAAGTATCTCATAGATCTCTCTCTCGTTTTCAGCTTAAAATCAAAAGAAAACCTCTGGCGGCCTCGTTGAATCTTTGCTGCACGTAATAAGGCATGGAACCATTTCCTGGATTAATCCCATCAATGCTTCGTGGGTTTTAAATGACGGTTTAATGTAACATGTAATACAAAATAAAAATTTTATTTCAGCGATGCTTAAATAATTATATCATCTCTGTTTATGAAATAAAAAGATTAAAACGTTTGTAATATCTCAGTTATTATTATGAAAAATTTATTTAAATCTGTGTATATTAGCAATAATTGCCATTCCAACATATTGTATTAATTTCAGCATCGATGTTGTTGCATATACTGCAAAAAACTATTAAATTTCAATAAATATATTTTGAATAATACTAACTGAATATTTACTAAATGTAAACATAAATTTATTTAATACAAGAATCATTAATTTAATTATCATTTTTTTATTTAATAAATATTTATTCATCGTAAATAAATGATGATTAATACTATTCAAACAAATAAAATAAAATAGTGAAATTGAATATATTTTTTCACAGTGTACTATAACGATATACTAAATTACAATTCAATATAGAACAAGATGTTTGAAAATAAATTGCAAAATCTTCTCTCAGGATTTTGCTTGTAAAAAGATGTAGCCTTTTTTTGTTCATAAAATTTCTATTTGCAGAATATTTAGAAAAACGCAATTTCAGAGACATTGCACAAACAATAGTATTTCTTTGGAACTGTAGAAGTATCGCAAATTCTCAATTTCTACGTATCATTTGCTAAATAAAAAAAGAATATTGCAACTCGATACTCCGAGGTGTCTCGGTGCATTAGAAATTCACCAGTATCGTCGTTTCGAGGTTGGCTTTCGTGGAAATAGTCTGCTGATCGATTTTTCGACCTTTTCTCACCTGGTCCCCGAGTGGTTCAACAAAGTGGTCGATTCGTTCAAAAGAGAACCCCTAGGCATCCCTTGGATATCGATTTCTATTCTCCATCGGGATGTGCACGTGCGCAGAATCGATTGATTTTACCTTTCTTAGTGAACAACTTGAAACTCAGCTGCGCTCAATACATAGATATTAACTATCAGCGACGAACTCGTGTATGAAAAATTCGCAATGTAGAACGTAAAGCAATAAAGTAAAACAGAAAAAAAGGAGGAATTTGAGATTATTTCTAGCATGCTTTCGCACTTTACCCGAGATTCTTCAAATTCTTTGTAACAGAGCAAACAACTGTGGAATTGTTTGTCGACGATTAATTTTTAAATACGACGGAACGTCAAGTAAACCGAATGAAGCAAGTACAATAGTCGTTGTGAAGTATGAAGTGTTTGTAAAGATTTCGAAAAAAAACAAAGTACCGTATATAAGACAGTTGTTATAGGTATTGTTAAGATATTTGATAAATTAATATTTTCAATGTACGCAACTTTTAATATAATAATGATCAAATAACTGTAAAGGAAGAACAATTTTGCTGATGTATCTAAAAATTTAGCTAGATCTGAAAATAATTTATTGGATCAAAATAATTCAAACTATCAAAATAAATCAAAATAATATAAGGAATTTAAGTTAATAAGACTATTAAAAATTTTTGCAATATTATTTATCATGATTGAATTTTCTACATAATCAATTTAATGGCTCAACCAAATTATTTTCAGATTTATAACTAATTAAATTTTTTAATTAATTCTTTAACTTCAACAAAATTGTTTTTTTCATGTACGTTTTTTAAAAATAAATTTCGATAACTTTAACATAAAGAAGTTTATTTATATATTTAGCATTTTTTCCGAACAAATTGCGATAATTACAGTTACATTACGGTGTTCTGTCCAAATAAATTGCGAAGTATTCTCATTTCAACGCACGAAAAATTTGAAACAAATATGGAATGAATAGTTTTGCTGAAAGATATAAATTTTTTATATAAACCTGAAAATAATTTTAAAATATCAAAATAATTTCGTTGGAAATTAAAAAATAATAAGCAACATTGTAAAAAATTTGGTATTCCATAGTAATCAGTTTGAGTTTTTCATCATAATTATTTCATAATTATTTTTGCTCTAACAACATTATTTTCAGATTTGTATCCAGCAAAATCATTCTTTCTATGTATAGCCATTATTATATAAACTGTTCTTATACAGTGACATTTCTGTACTGAAACAATTTTGCGAGATATCCGACAGACTATTAATCGCGGTAACGTCAATCGCGCCACTTTTAACACAGAATCGAAGCTCAAAGGATCAAAGTAGCTAATTGACACAGCGGATCATGGTGTTACATATTCCAGTATTATATGACGACGAATAATGTTAACGCGCTTGAAGACTATCAGGACTATCTATGCTATGAGTTGCTTATGAAAGCGTGTTTGGTGCAAAGAGGATTTGTAATCCCGTCCCCCAGTGTCAACAAAAGCTTGTTACACCGTCCGCTGGCATCTCATTCGTCCATTCTAGTCCCCAGGAGGATTCGCAATACGTATATTATATCTTTTCATGTATCCTCAAATCATTGCATTACATTGGGGAAGAGAATCTGCAAGACTCTGTGGTTTCTTGTGCGATAATTAACAGCCGATGGTAGTTTGAAACTTGCTTAGTTTGAAACTAACCAACTCGTCATCCTTAGAGTAAAACCACTTTGACATTTGACGCACCGTAAAATTCCGTTTAACATTAATTCGATTTCGCAAATCGTAGAAATTACGATAAGTTTCCACGACAATGGAATTAACAATCAATGAATCAACGGTCGGAAATGTTTAAATTCGCAGCGCTGTCCCTCTTGCTCGGCTTTTGATTAAATTTCACGAATGACTGGAAAATATATAAGATATACCAAAAGCAACACACATTTGAAATATTACGCGGCATATTATTCGGAGGGGAGGGATACAAAATTGAAGCGAATATTTATTTTATAAAAAAATATGATTCTAAAAAAAATTCAATAAATAACCATAAAAAAGATCACATAAATAAATATTTATTCGAAATGTTCTAATATTACCGGGAATGTTTTTTGAACAAAATTTTTTATTTTCGAGCAGTTCTTTTCATATTAAAAAAACATATAAGAATATTTCACAGAACAGTTAGATAAATTCATGTACTTTTTACGCTGCATGGTAAGATTAATAACATGGTAACAAGAGACTTTAAAAAAAAGTCATTAAATTAGTCATTGCGATCCTAATAGAAGGAAGGAGAGAGAAAACTAAATTAAAGATAAATTTATTTTGTAGCGATATATTCGATTTTCGTACGACACCTCAGACATATAAATGTAATTAAAATTTAACGAAGCGGTTGTCATAACTTCAAAGACGATAAATTTATTCTTTAATTAACTCGGAGATGGATAAAAAAGAAAACGTATTACAAGTAAAAAAAAAACAATTTCTCTTTTCTTGAAATCGAAATAATTTCTCTCTCTCTCTCTCTCTCTCTCTCTCTCTCTCTCTCTCTCTGTATATTAATAAATCTGATCAAAAAGTATTAAGTTTTATTAGAGTCAGCATGCGTAAAAGATGTAATTATGTCGACGTTGCTAGATAACGAAGTCATTTATTTGTGGAAAATAGTCCAATCAAATCCAACCAAATTTTATTACTTGCGTTAAATTACGGTTAAAGAAAATTAATAGAAATATTCACGTCGATGCAATCTCTCCCTCAGAATCTGTTTGTTCTTATAAATACTTTTCGAAGCACATCGCTTGCTTTTCTATATTTGTCATACAAATTATTACTGTAAATCCTAATTCTTTCACATTATAATATATATTACAAATATGTCTACAATTCTTAAAGTAAGTTCTACATGAAATTATTTTCTGTTATGTGTCAATTTTTGTAACTTTCATTGTTGTTTCTCAAAAAAAAAAGTCAAAGATCTAATTCTCGACATCACAATTAATTTTTATATCTCGAAATGATTAAGTTTTGAAGTTTTGTACGTAAATAGTACTTAAATTATTATCAGTACACGGAAAGAACAGTTTTCTTGGAGTATCTAAAAATTTAGATATTCTAGCAAATACAGATTTGACAAATAAAATTTTGTTGGACTATCGAAATAATTATGTAAAATGCTTAAACATGACGAATGATGCTAAAAAAAGCATTTTGACATTCTAGCAATAAGCTTGAATGTCCTATATAATTATTATTTTTATTATTATAATTATTAATTATTATAATTATTATTTGATAGTTCAAAATTATTTTCAAATCTGTGTCCAACTAAATCTTTATAGATATACTTTAGCAACATTGTTCTTATCATTTTTCTTTTTGATATACTGCAAACTGTTTTCTTATTATGGAATTTAATCGTGTAAAGCACAGTGCGGACAAATAATAATAGAACTCAATGTTATTCGATGCAATACGCATTCGCCTTCAGTAACTCTAAGCGAAAAGTATCTGTGGAGGAACTATTTTTGAAAGATACGCAAAGAAGCCCTATGAAACGAGCGCATTTTATCACTTTGCCGAGCGCGTCTGGTTACGAATAATAAAAATACGGTCATACGGTAAAAAGCTTTATTCACAGCAGGGAAGCATAAATCTCGGATTAAACTCATCGCAGAGAACTGGATCGCTTTCGCGTCGTAATATATGTGATTCACGGCAACGAAATTGTACTTGGATCAAATTATTCGATAAAGCGAATATAATAATATCTCTCTACCTATACACGCTGAATAAGTTAAACGCTGATTATTCGTCATTTGGCTCAGCGCATTGCGACTGTAGTTCGATTCAGAAAAGTTAGACTGATCATGAATGCTGTTAGAATATGCGATATTCAATACTAATATTCAGTCTATGCTCATCTGCGAATCGAGTATGCTTGGGATAATAATAAAGTAGTTTCTGCAAATCGACTGATATCACGCCGCTGTATCTCACTACATCGTTTATTTTCGTTTTTTATTCTCGTAAAAATATTGGTTTCGTTAATCTGAAAAATCTATTTTCATCAAATATATAGTAATAAATGTTTTGATAACAGGTATTGTTATTTATTTCCGCAAAAATCTTGGAGGAACTATTAATGAATAACCTGCGAAAGATATATACAAGATATTAAAAAAAAATCATTCAACAGTTATATAGTAGACACTATACCGAATAAAAATGCCTTAGTGAACATATGTCAAAAGCTGAATCGTTTATGAGATATAAACAGTTTTGTATGTTAGCATCATAACTGATTTATTGTCTCTTCTATGTGTTGCGTACAATATGAAAAGAAAGAAAAAAAGGTAAGTAATAATAGCATATTTGGGAGAAATACAGAATTATTAATGAGATAATCTCCAATGATATCTCATCTAATAGTAATGGTTAATGTTAACTTTACTGATTCTCAGTAAAATTTTTTAATGTACAATATGCAGCTAATAATAGTGATTTTAATTTAAACGTAAAAACAACTCAGATAATTGTTTATGGAATTGTAAAGGAAAATGAGACACTATTCGCGGGATAATATATATATTTATAACGCGCGATCAATATATTATCAATCATATCGATAAAAATACGCGCAAAGCATTTTATTGCATCATTAATATTAGTGATAGTACTATAATTATAAGTGGATTATCAAAAAGAGAGAGAGAGATAGTATTCGAAAAATCCAAATGGATTAATTGGATTAAATCGATTAAAAACAATGATATTGCTAAAAAATATAGCAATAACAAACTATATCAAATTATTATACATAAGTAGTTTTACAAAATTATGTCAGAAAATTCAAATTTATCGTCATAATACAAAGCGAGTGCAAATCCTTTATGTAAGGGCGCTCAATCAAAATATCAGTCAACGTAATGATCGTCCGATTTCTGAAATTATTCAATCCTTGATAATGATAGTGGTTATTATGAATGATCATGACCGCAAAGTGGCCCAATTCGGGTTCGCACGCGGGATTTACTCATTAAAAGCCGAGCCCTTCGTCAATATTCATGAATACAAAAGAGAGAAATTGTGAGAAAATAATTAAAGAATGTTAAGGGTGTTAATGATTTAACGTAAATTTAGAAAGAAACAACGTCAGACGTTTAATAGCTCCAAGGAAAATCTTTCTGTAGATTAAATATAAATATCAAGTGTAAAATTTATCATAATATAAAAATAAACTTAATATTTAACAACTCGAATTTTTTTTTAGACCATAAGTTAAATAATGTGATTTTTACAAATTTTTTATCATTAAAAACAAATCCACAAATTGAAATTCTATTACGTCACGTTTTTTAATTATTTCAGCTTAAAAATATAAAAATTGTCATATTTTCAGCACCTTTAAGTTCAATTTTCTCAAAAATATGACGTGATAGAACAATTTCATTTTCGGAATCTCTCTCTCTCGTTTGCAGAGACAAAAATCTATAAAAATCACCTTGTCCAATTCGTGATCTAAAATCCGTGCACTGGATATTATTCCCATTACACACGTACATCGATCTCGAGAATATAATCTAATCTTATGTGAAATTTAATTTCCGAAACACGACATTTCCGACAATCGCAAATTTTTGTTTGCTATAAACAACAAACAAATTTAATAATTAAATTTTGCAGCTTTATTTATAGTGCAGGATTATTTTTTTTCTTCATTAAGAATGTTTTTAAAAAGTAACTGCAATATTTTAAAGATACGTTCAGGAAAATGCTATTAACACAATTTATATCATTCTTATCTATCCTTGTTTTATGTTTAATAGATGAAGATAGAATGACACAAATAATGCTAATAGTGTCTTTCCGAACGCACTCTAGGACTGCGTTCGGAAACACTATCCGAGTATCTCCGAGTATTATTCCGTCTTTGTTTAATATTTGGAAAACAATAATAATAAAATGATACTCGGAGGTACTCGAATAATGTTTTGTACGCAGCCTAGGTGGACAAAGTAATTATTGTTCCAACAGGGAGAGAAAAAAATTTGCTAATTCTACTCCATAACAGTAAATTCTATTTGCAAATATAGGGGTCGTAAATTGTAATAAATATTTATTCTTTTTTGTAGTCTCGCCACAAAATTTTTTTGCAATAAATGCAAAATATTTATCAAACATGCAAATTTATTTCCTATAAATATCAAACATTTAACAATTAAATTTTATAATTTCCTTTACGTTCATAGCAAATCTTTTCTCGTTGTATACATGTGCGATAAATGTGCAGATGTGCATTAACGGGTATATTTCTCGGGGCATTTGTACCTAAAAATTGAAGTTACTTTTTCAAGAGTTGGCAGTCTAGCAGTTTATATATAGAAGTCTGTGTTTGCGATATGTCACAGATGTCAGGTGGAGATCTCGCTAGAAAATTCTAACAGAGTCTGGCCGCGAGCGATTTGTCAAAATTCTATAAGAGACAAAGGTATGAAAAATTGTAACGTCAATATCAAATCGATATTATAAAAAAGTAACTATATGGCGCGGAATATATTCAGAACGCGCTTTTATCGATAAATACGCGTTTTTATTTTTGAACTTCTACAGTAATGCATATACTTGCTATTCTTGCGTTTCTGCATGATAAAAACGTAATTAATATTATAAGCGTGTCCTGAATACGAATGACACAATTCAAAATACCATATATCATTTTTGTAGATTATGCGTTCTCCTTGAAAACCTAAAGGACACAAGTATTATTTAGCAGGTGAATTGTGGTTTAAGATATTTTAAAGTAGACTCAAGGATAGTTAAGAGAATCAGTTAAAAAAATTTCGGAGCAAATACCGATTAAGGTTAAAACTATATTAGATGCGAATATATATTATATAATATTTGTAATTGTGTGAGTCTATCATCTCACATTAAGAATATAATATTATAAAAATAAAAAATATTTTGCGAATTCAATATCTTAAAATCGATAGACTATAATGGGTTATTAAAATCTATGGACAAATCGATAGACTGGGTTAATTAAAATTAATATTTAATCATGGATTACTTCTTAATTTATTCTGTGCGTACGACGATGTATTCATACTCACGCACAGAGTTCGGAAAATGGAGCTCGTAATATCGATGCATCAATTAATAATGCATTTGTCTTATTATATGACAGAATATTAATTGCGAAATATACATTAGTTGGAAATTAAATTTATAAGAGAATGATAGAAAATGGTTTAGTTTAATTATTCAATATGACTTTAATTATTTAATATATTAATATGAAGTTAAATAATTGAAACATAATATAAAACTAAAATTAACTGATGTGAAGCGAATATAGTTTATAATTTTATGCGGCGGCTTATATTATGAAGTGAAGTAGTCCGCAATTTTACATAATGGTTCGGGGATTAAAGTTATTTGAGACTTCATGGGTACAAATTTAAAGCCCTTAAGCCAGGGGGTTGCATAATGCATGTATAAGCATTAATGTGCTTTTATTGCATCTTTCGATCTTTACTTCGGGGCATTTGATAACAAAGAATTTAAACAAGAATTCAGATGTATAGTCAAATAATAAACGCAGAACATAAAATAATATTAACGTGTATGTGTTTTGTTTCGTGGGATTCTGTTCGATGGTCAAACTCAAAAATAGTGAAGCAAGAGCGTTGTGTCGCGTATACATTCTGGTCGTGCGCAGTAAGCTATGCAAATATACATCTAAAATGAATAAATACGTCACTCGCTTGTGCGCTTTTCATATCACGGAACTGAATGCAGTACGTGTTTCTTCTATGTATAAATTTTTCACGTAAAATACAGTAAACGATGAAATAAAAAGTTTAATCAGAAAAATTTGCTATAACTCTGGATAAATATCACGATATCCAGAGATACACTCGACACAACGTGTTTTAATTTGCACGCTTTAAGATTTAAGAGACATATTTGCTGCAGAGCAAACTACATCAATGATTCTGATTTCGCATAAAATATATCATAAAATTGATAACAGATGCGAATAAATTTGTAATCGGCTTTTTCAAAACGAAAGTCTATAATTATGAAATTCTTTAAAAAAACACATTACATATCAATATTTTATAAAATAGCAGTAAAAAAATGTGTTCCTATTTTGTTAAAATTTATTTAATTGTATATAATGCATACACGTTTAATAATAAATTTTAATAATAAATTTAAAAAATCATAAAAATGTTAAATGTTTTATATGAATGTAATATGGTATAATATTATATGTATACTACGTGTAAAAACATAATAAAAATGATAATGTAAATAGATTTGTTAGATATAACAGAATTTTATTCTGAAAAATATCAATCGTTTGAATCAATTTTAGGTATATTCATGTAATAAAAATAGCGAATCGCAAACTTGCAAAATTATGGAACAGTAGAAATATATGAAAGAAATTTGATGATTTTGCTGGTATCTAAAAATTTAGGTAGATATATAGATCTGAAAATGATTTTATTCGACTAAAATAATTATGTAAATAAATTCAAACATAATGAGCAGTTTTTATATTCTAGTTAAATTGAATATTCTACATTTATATAATTATTTTGATAGTCCAACAAAATTATTTTCAGATCCGAATCTGGCTAAATTTTTGAATATTTCAGCAAAACCATTCTTTCCGAGAATACACATGTTCATAAATTATCCTTTTTGTTCCATTAAAATATGCATCTTCTTTTTTATGAATAAAGTCAAATTACATCCCGGATTATGAGCTTACAAAATTCGCAATCCGTACGCATCAAGAATATTCGAATGCATCGTGAACGCTTCACAGGTATTATTACGCATGATGAAAGCAGTTCGCACAATGTATCGTGAAAAGCTTCGTTATGTACATTTGAATGTCAAACGTAGCACAGGAAAATGGTATTACGTAAAAAACAGTGCTCGTCGTTTTATTCGATAGGGTGAGCCATCGGGCAAGCATGCGCTTATTCTCTAGTACGCATCGTGCGAGGGAATACACAAAAGTCCTGCACCGTTCAATTTAACTTTCGTGCAGCGATTAAAATTAATGCTCATAAGCTCTTATCTACATGCAATTCTTACTTGCAATTTCCCATGAGCTTCACAAATAGAAGTACAAAGAATTTCTTAGTTGATCTCTACTGTAAGTATACATTACGATTACAAGAGATATGTTTTGTACAATAATATGCAAAATATCTCCCATTTTCTTATATGAGATACAATTTAAACTCTTTTTTTCTATTTACATATATTATATTTTACATCATAAACCTTCTATTCTGATCTATGAAATATGTAAATTGTAGAATATAAATTGCAAATTGTAATGTTTTTGCTCGATTATACAGCGTTCATATTATTATTTAAAATAAGTATTGCAAAGTTTATTAAAAAAAATTAAAGATAAAAGAAATAAGAAAAAATAAACTTGAGTATAATAAATATGTTTTATAATGCAAATTTGTTGAAAATAATAATTTGTTGAAAAATTGCTTTATGTTAGATTTCGAAATAAATATATATTATGTTGCAGTGCAGTAAACAAATACAATATGTACAATTTTCGAATTTACACAATATTGTGCCATCGCAACCCACGGATCAAATACAGCTGCAAAATGCGCATTAATACCGCACGTGAACAGGCGTTATCGCATCGTTACTGCTACAGCCGTGATATCAATCGTGATGCAATCTGTATCGCGCGGCTGTAGTGGGACAGCGCGAAATATTCCTTTCCAATGGATAACGTTGTCAGCAAGGGCGAGAGAAACGCACCAGAAACTCGGCTGGTTACGATTACATCCCATACTTTCCCATTGAGAGTTCGCGAAATTATTTTCGCTGTCTGTTCGTTCGTTCATTCGTTCGTTCATTTATTCGTTCGATTGGTGAATCGCTCGAATGGCAAACATTCGATCGATCGTGAATTACAACATGATGTTCATCTATTCACGGCGAAATATGAAGATATTGAGAATAATTTATGATACGAGTTTCTAATTTTTTCTTCTTTTTTACGGCATCCGCATCTCTTTTCTCAGTCGAGATAATCGCCGGATGAATAGAAAGTGGGTTAAGTTTGTTTCGGAGAAAATTAAGTCGTCCGAGAAACTTTTGCATGAACGACAATGGGACTGACCGAAAATATAAGATCTTTGTAGAAAGTTCGTCTTTCATTCTTCTACATTTGCGACGTATTTGTTACTTTGAATTTATAAAAAGAAAAATTCTTCTTCTTCTTCTGGCGCTCGTGCGCGACAAATTCTATGTAAAGTTAAAGTGATATAACTTTAAACAGTTTTTAAACGTGAGCTAGGATATAAATTTTATTTAAATCTTTAAAGCATTTTACATTTTATACGCTTGAGTGATTAAATATAGATACTTTTAAAACTATTATATCATTCTCTTACTTAAAAAAATGACACAAAAATTAAGTTTTTTTAAAAAAAAAGAAAATTATTTTTTAACTTAATGAAAAATACTCAATAATCACATTTTATTAATTGTGCCACTTTTAAAACAAAGAAACAATATGATACTCAAACGACATGATACTCGAGACTACAAAAGTTTTCAAGTTATTAGGTATACTTTAAAGATTGCGAATTGTCCAGTTCGTTGAAAAGCGCCAGACAATAATTTTAATCAGTAATTTAAATTTAAAAATCTCAACAAAATTTTAATCTGAACGTAAGCAGCAATTTAATGAAATTTAATAAAACATTTAAAAAATATCGATTTTAATTTGAGAAGTCAATAATTTAAGAGATCTCGGCAGTTGAAACACTTCCTATAGCTAAGTTTTCAAATTGTCATTTTCATCATCCTGTTATAAATTCTCGTCGTTCACAACCCGACACATTTTGACATATCGTTTGTTTATTTCGCTTGTTGGTATGGATTTCTCGATTTCCGCTCGAAGGCACCACGATTCTGGCACGTTTGTCGCGCGGGTACATTTCTACCTTTGTCTTTCTCCTTTCCCTCCCACTGCCCTTTTCGAGCAGATTATATATCTTGCGAAGCTCGCCCGTATTTCAAAGGCATGCCATCGAGCGGCATTTACGTAAGATACTCTCCGCGGCGTTCTAATAGCGAAACTTGGAGTTGGCCGATTGAAGACTAGAGGTAGTAAGGGGTGGGCGAGGAATGAGCGAAAGAGAGGCGGAATCACAACAGCATTCGAGATGGATGCAGGAGCAATTTCTGACGGTGCAATGAATAGACCGAGTAAGACTTCAATGGCAAATATTATGTTAAATCTCTCGTGAATAGGACAATGCCGGCGGCGCCCTATTATCAGGGTCTTAAACGCGAGTATAAGGTATCATATTAGAGCCATATTGTGTTATATCATACGCGGGTAGGCTTGTCGTAAAAAGAGACCAGGAACCCCCATGGGAAATATGTACGCAATTCTTGGAAGTTCTCTTGCTGGATGAAAAATTTATCTGTATAAATTTATCCGCTTCCGCCGCGCGGAATCAAAAGATGGAAAGTCGGAAGATTGAGAGTCGGAGACTGTGAGCACCTACCATAACATCAATGTGGCTGAATCCGTGATAATTTGTGATAATTCAGACACCTGTTAACTTTATTCTCTTTTGTAAAAATTTACTTAGAACTGACAAATAATTTCCTCTTATTATCATCAATTTAAAAAAATAAGCTCACATTTCATCAATAATATTAAATAAATTGGTTTTAAAATTTTTTCAAATGCTAAATCAAAAAGTGAAGATTTAAATTCACTTGTCAGATTGCAGCAGCAAAAGTGTAAATATTACAGTTATAATAAAGAAATTTTATTGAAGTACCTAAAAATTTAGTTAAATACAGTCCTGGAAATAATTTTGTCGGACCACCAAAATAATTTTACGTAATGTAAAATTTTTAAACATTGATAATAATTATTATAGCAAATGCTGCAAAAAATTTTAATATTGTAATAATCAGTTTAAACTTTTTGCATTTATAATTATTTCTTGATGGTCCGAACAAAATTATTTTCAAATCCGTATCTAGTTAAACTAGATAGATATTTCGGCAAAATCATTCTTTCTGCGCATTATATTTTATTCACGTAACAGAAAAGATTTTAGGATTTTAGGTCACCACAATATTTAGACTATCAAAATAATGTTTAATATTAAACGAGATAATTTGTTATTGAATTTTAATTATACATACATTTGAAATCAGCAGCATTCGTTTTGACTTTAATTTTTACCATACGTTAAACTACATTATTCGAATGAATAATAATATTGTTGCTCGTGGCAAGCGAGCAATAGAACGAGATAACATCAACTGAAATTGGAATACGTTTTTCGTTCTAAAACGTTTCATTCTGTAGGACACGCTAGGTCTTTATCGACGTAATTATTCGGCGTGGATTTCACTTGACGTTTTGCTGCGGAAAAGGACATTATTTTCGATCAAAGTGCAAATTTGTACCAGCCGGCAACCGAATTCCCTGGACGCGTAATCTCATCGTTGTATCTAATGCTTCAAGTGAAATAATAATGAGGTCGATATGCAATTTACGTACACACCACGTCGGACGATCTTATTTTAGATATCTATAACTTGTCCTACAATTTTATAATTCGAAACAGATCCGATAGGGCAGACAAAAATGCATGTTTCAAATATGTAGCAGTTAGGAACAAGTGGACGAATGAAAACACAGTTATCATTAGTTTATAAAACCCTCAAAACAAATAAAAAACGTTTAATAAAATTTAATTAATGTGCAATAGACAGATTTGTATAGTATCAAATCCAAAATGAATACGTCTATTAACTTGTTGTGAAATCATATTATCAACAAAAACTTTTATTTCTAGGTAGTTGTGGATATTTGTATTAAAAGCTTGGCTTAAATAGGATTGGCTTAAAACAATTTTTATTATTTTGTTTATTATATTACAGTTTAGTTTGTAATATAACGAAAGATATACAATATATTCGATATTTTATAAATTCTTTGTAAAAATATTTACTTCCATTGAACATTAATTCATTAAACGTGGAAATATGGAACATGTAGATATTTTTAAAATCTTGGATGAAAAATGAAGTTTCGAAAAAACTTTCAATATTGCAAACTTCCGCATTGTCCGTAGAAACAGGAAGTGTTAAAAGATTAACAATGTTGTTTTACGCAATCGTTTGAAAAGGAAAAAAAAACTTTTATTTTGAGGGAATTTGCAGCTTTAATTTTCAAATCCATATCGTATGGATGAGTTTCTCAAGAGCACCGTCATTGAGCCAAACTTATTTGCGAATCCTTGCATTAGTCGCGAATTAAAGATAAACCTAGTTGCTCAATTTTACAATTTTTAATATAATCACATAAATAAAGAAATCTCAAGAAAAATGGGAAAGGAACGAACAGAACTGTTGGTAAAAAATAGTTCGAACTAATATATTATACAAAGGGATTGCAACTCCTTTGCAACTCTACAGCAACTGTATAGCAATTGATAGGTGTGATTTGTAAAGAATTAATGTCTGTTTGCGTTTATGTATTTCTTGATAATAAATTCTAAAACGAATAACAAGGTAATGAAAAAAAAGAAGAATAGAAATACATTTAATTAACAACCTTTATGTGAATGACATTTTTATTCTGTGAAGCAGTCTGAATAAATTTTCCGAAATAATACGCGCAACTTTCACACGTTGCCGCGAACTAATAAAGGCTCGTTTTTGTCTCTTGAATAATTGAGAGCAATAACATAAGGCTGCGTTCTTCAAATATAAAGGCGTCATAATTAGGCGACCAGAAACCTATTTTGTCTTAAAATGCTTTGCTCGTCTCTTTTAAATATAAAATTTATTATTATTAATTAAAGTAATTCTATTTGTATGTGTCTATGTGCAATGTAAATTTTAATATTTAAAAACTTAATAAGTACAATAATAAGAAACGTTATTGAAATAGCTCCAATAATATGAAATTTCTATTTTTTCATAGCTATGTGTTTGACAATTTTCCTTTTTAATTTCCTTTTTAAAATAAATTAAAACATAAAATACGTTTTTTAATTTTGAGTTAGTAATACTATTTCGAATTCGTTAAATAAGTAATAAAAGCAATAAATAGAAACAAAATAGATATAATTTAGCAGTATAACTTAGCAGTAATTTAGCAACAATGTAAAATGATATCAAATTGATTTAGTATCTGCTTTAGAATATGATCCACTAAGTGCAACATAAACCATATAAACTACGCCTGAGTGGTAAAATGCAAGCGCAGCAGTAAAGTCGGCATATAATGTATCTCGAACATTACCAAAAATGATGATACCAAACAGCATTCGATTTTACAAACGATCTATAAATATTTTATTCTTCTTTTTTAAGATTATAACAAGTACTAATAGTGTTTGCTCAATGATTTTTTGAGTGGTCATACATTATTTATCGTCTAAAATTAAGACATTTGTTGGACGAATCTTAATTTTGTTTGTATTTATCACAAATCATTATTAAAATAATTCACATCTCCACAGAGACGTAAACAAAAATTTTTATATTCTTATTTGATGGAAATATCTATCTCTGTGTCGATCAAGAGATTAAATTGTCTTAATCTTCAACGGTAACTTTAATTTCCTTGCTCTCATTAATTCAGTGAGAGTAGCGTCAAGTTTCATGACAGTTGCATGGGATAAAATATAAGCATATAAAATATATAATTTATGGATTATAAGATTTTTATTTTTTTCTAATATGAGAATTGGAGATACAATTTCCAATTTGTATAAAAATGGATTTTTATAAAAGCGAATATATCATATATCATACATATATCATATATCATATATCATATATATATATATATATTATATTGAGAAGTTACTACATAGCCAGAATTGGGAAAGTTATTTTGTAAAAGTAATTAATTAGAGACTTCTCTCAAAAAGTAACTAATTACTGTTATAAATTATCGATTCTGAAAAGATAATATGTTACAGTTACTTGAAAAATAACAAGTTACTTTTCTGTTTTTGTAATTTTGTGCAATTTTTAATATAAGGATCTTATTCTAACATTTCTAACATTAATAAATTAGTTTACTTATTACATTAAGCATTTGATTATATCCAATCATATTATTTATAATAAATTGATATATATACACTTAGAATTAAAAACATATAAGATCGATATTAAAATGCATTCACATATTAAAAGAATTCTAGCTTAATTTTTAATACAGATATTCAAACAATATGAGAATCACGGATAAAAATATATCTTCTCTAATTACAAGAAATAATTGACTGTTTATTTCATGACTGAAAATTTCATTTTATCAGTATATATATATATATATTGATGAATAAATTTGATATAAAATAATTATAAAAATAACAATTAAATTTGTTACTGCTTATCACATAAAAATAATTAAATACAGTTATAGATGAAAAAAAAGGAACAAAGTTAAATTAAAGTTTCTGAAAGAAGTAACTCTAATGCAACTTCATTATACGAGTAAATAACGAGTTTACTTCCCATCTTTGATTATAGCGACATAAAATAATATGAAATGTCCATCTTCAACTTGCGATTGAAGGGTTAATAAATTTCGTGTTTATTGCTCGTAAAAATATTTGGACAGAAATTAGGAATTTTCTGTTTGACACGTCTTGCTCTCTATATTTTATTATGAGAGAATCATAAGTATCTTTTATTTAATTTATCAATTCTTAAAAATAAAACAAGTTTTAGAGATCTTTCTGTAACTTTGGAAAACAATATCATCGCATCGAGGTTACCAATCGCTAGTCGTAAATCAAGAGGACAGAGATATTTGTTACGCTATAGAGTTACTGACTAAAGTGAAACCAGAGTGAAATCACGCATAAAACTTCAAATTACGAAAGCTTTTTTTTATTTTTGCTTTTTGACAAAATTAAATTTAACTATTAGTGCGCGTCTATGCCCTCGACGCCATGCAAATTTCGCTGGTGAAAAAATGATGAAGAGGAAGTGGAGAGGAGCGAGAGGGATTGCGGCGACGAAAATGGAAATGCGATTTGCAATCGGACCATGTAATTTTTCCAATTTAAATCTAATTCTCGATGCGACTCGATATAGGCTCGCCAAGCGAGCCAAATCTGTCTCGCGCATTCCTGCAGAGAATGTGTTACGATTTGTGTCCGGGAAAACGCACTTTTACAAAGCTCTTTTTGTTGCTCGCGGATCGACGCGTTCGCAAGTATATTGCACTATTTACGTTGCAGCCGACGTAACGTCATAGACTAGCATATTCCAAACCCCTTCTCCCGTTTTCTTTCTTTTTGTCAGAGAATGGAAATAACGAGTTATTTGTAACGCTATTATCGGTTTTTTTATAACTGACTGATAATAGTGTTACCCGTTTTTTTGGTAACGGTAACAAATTTTATAGTTACTTTTATTGTTACTTTTTATTTTGAACATATTTATAATTTAATTTTTTATATACAATATTTAATCTTCATAATCTTTGATCCCTTGTTTAAAAAATCTGATAGAATTAGATAGGAAAAAACTTTATCTGATTGAATCGTGTTTTTAGTTTGTAAATTTCAAATTACTTATATCTAAAATATTTGACAGATTTTCTATATTTCTGTATCAGTTTTATCATATAGCTTGGATATCATTTTTAATCAATTTCTATTTGGTGGATCATCCGCATCGCATTCGCATTAAAAAATCATTCTTAGTTATGTTTTGACACATCTAATGTCATTATTATTTATTATAATACTTTTATTAGTATTTAAACAAAAAATATTGTGAAATTTTTTAGATTGATCTTATTTCGTTATTTAAAAAAATAACGAAAAAGTAACGAATTGTTACTTTTTAAGTAACGATAACGAGGTAATGAGGTACTTTTGAAAATCAATAATTATAGTAACGATAACTAGTTACTTTAATTTTTCATTCTCTGTTTTTTATATACACGTTATATTGTTTGCATCGTTAAACGCTAATCGACTAATAAACAGCACATTTTTGCGATAAAGTAATGTAACTGTGTTGTTCTCGTTAATTTTGTTAGTATGCAAATATCGTTGTAAAATTCACGTATATTTCTTCTCACTCAATTTTGTATAGAAATGATGTCGGTCAAAGAAACATAATTAGTCTCAAGCTTTTACTTCTATATTCGAAATCAAACACTGACGCAGATATTTAATCCAAGACGTTACCGCAATCTCCTTGTACGAGGTCTGCACTAACTCGAACGAAGTGAGATGGCACTTTTGAGTAACTTTGGAAAAAGTTTAAAGGAAATAGTAGCAAAATTATTATTAGAATGTTTCACTGTAATAATCTCGCAAATTCACGAGATTACATCATGGTCATTAAGGTGCTTTCGTTCGCATATAAATTACTGCCACCCTGAGGCGCTCTATCTCTCTAATGTACTGCTTAATCCTCTCAGATATAATTGGTCCTACTATTATCCGTAACATAAAATACGTAAAGCAATATTATACTTTGCGCCATCTGTCAAAAATGTGAGATAAAAAAGAATTAATTATATTTAAAATTTTATTTTTTAAGAAGAGTGTGATATATAGTTTTTTTTTCGTAATAAATAAGTGTAACATATTTTTAAAAAATACAACAATAACATACATGATCAATGATGATTATATGATATTCATCATTTATTTAGATCATTCGAACTTATTCTCTTTCCCGGTTCTTTATCTGTAAGTTAATTTTGTCTCACATATTTAATGTCTTGATATCTCATTACTTTATGTGAGATAGAATTTGCGAGTAAACATTTTTTGAAAATGCTTGCCAAGCTAATTTGTAAATAGTGAGATAAAGAATCATAAGTATATAAACAGCATTTAATTGCGCGTCTGAGATAGATTTCATTGCGGTAAACACGAATCTTATGTTGTAATAATTTAAATTAATTAAGTTAAAGAGAGAGAAATAAATCTTGCAAAAATATTTTTGTAATTATTATTAGAAAATTTTAATATTTATCATTACATTCGACAGTTATGAAATATTTCAATATTCGTAACACACATCTTGATATTTATCACGTGATGTATAATAAATTATTGCATGTTGCTATATATAATTGTTACTAACAAATTATTTATAAATAGTTTGCTTGCTTCCTAGATAAAAATTATTAAAAAGAAAATTATTAAAGTTGCCTCTATTTTAATATTACGAACGCGTGATGAAACTATAACATATTTCTGTAAAGTTATAGACTTTTTAATAAGCTCAATAAATACTTTATTAATATAACTTTGAGAAAGCCGTGGTAAATTAAACTTCTTGATATTTAATAATCAAATTCGTGGTGATAAAGGTATACATTAAATTACCATCTACTTACTAAAGTCAGTTCTTAATTCGTCAGAATATTTTAATTTCTTAAATATTTCCTTATTTGTCTCATCGGTGCATTAACTCCAAAGTCATAGAATAATCCATTAAAATGCAAATTTCGATTTACATGATTAGCCAATATGTTTACTCATAAAGTTGTACATACTTCGAGAAAAAATGTATTGTCTTCCGGAATGTTGTAAACGTATAGTAACATTTGCAAACATTCTCGTTATACATACTACATATCGATGTAACAGCCGTTCGCTATTTCGGATCCTACCGCGGCATTGCTGGCAATCGATAATGGCGTTACGACAAATATAGACTCTGCACTCATGCAGCTTGTGCGCAGTATTTTCTTTAAAGTACGGACAAGACGCACAAGATTTTTTGAATGATAACTGGCTAAAAAATTTTGTCCAGTTAAAGTCAGCTGATATCTTGGAGCGATATTGACTAGAACGTATCCCATCTAAATTGGTTTCCAATAAAGCATGAGAAAGAGAGGGGGAAAGAGGAGTGAATTAGTGAATAAGTGAGTGAGTGAGTGAGTGAGTGAATGAGTGAGTGAATGAGTGAGTGAGTGAGTGAGTGAGTGAGTGAGTGAGTGAGTGAGTGAGTGAGTGAGTGAGTGAGTGAGTGAGTGAGAGAG
>Ga0157364_1000978_pt1 | contig 22753 bp, 7 predicted proteins | sample AttsexASBM2_FD_111476 | JGI IMG/M metagenome (GOLD analysis project Ga0157364, IMG submission 111476) | Fungus gardens microbial communities from leaf cutter ant in Ribeirão Preto, State of São Paulo, Brazil - Atta sexdens ASBM2 | ecosystem: Host-associated > Fungi > Mycelium > Unclassified ...
AAGCGAAACAAAGAGATCGATCGGCCGAGTTGCGGGGAGCGACGACCATAGCTATGGTTCCTTTCCCTCTCTCTCTCTCTCTCTCTCTCTCTCTCTCTCTTTCTCACTCTCTCTCTCTTTCTCTTTCTCGATTTACGGAAACGTGATTTGCTTCTCTTGCGGTCTCGCGACTTGGTCTCGCGACTGATCACGAAATCAATGTGTCTTGATTGACGTGTGAATGAGTTAATAATAAAGTTGAGATCGCGCGCTGCCCATCAGGCCACGGAGGCCAGGCATTATCGGGATTGTTTGCACGAGAAGCAACCGCGTAGATAAAAACGGCACTTCCGATAGAGATGTTATTTTCCAGAATTTACAGGCGTGTTGTTCCATCAGTCCTGCGTTTTACGAATCATCTGATTTATACATATGTATATTCGTTGTTCCTGAACATCCACGAAGACAGACAGGGATCCATCAAAGAGTCACTGCAAATCCGTATGGGTCTGTTCCAGACAAACTTGCTTACATGTATGCATATAAAGGAAGTTATCTAATTGGATTTCACGTACGTAGAATAGAAATGTGATTAGATAATTTTCTTTAAGCGTACATTTTCTTACGCGGATATACAAGTTTGGCTGGATAGATTCTAAAAGATCATTTATATTGGCCGTAACTGTTAGCTTACTTGTTGTAAGCTATGAGAAATTGTTCATTCATCAGTCAAATGTGAGGAGAATAATAGACTTCATTTTCCTCACATTCGATTATGATTTATCTTAATTGATCCTTAATTATTTGATCATGCGAGATCAAATAATCATAGCGTTTTCCATTGGGAAAACTAGTGCAACACTGACGAATTGAATGCAAATTGATATTTTTAATGTTAATAAATAATTTAATTCTTTTAACGTTATCGTGACAACAAAGAATACGTAATTAAAAGGTTTAAATTATTTATTAACACTGAAATATGTGAATTAATTTGCATTCAATTATATTCTTGTCAATGTGTATATCATATTAGTTTTCCTAGTGGAAAATACTATCAGTCTTTAGAACCATGACACTTAGAAACAACATGTTAGAAACAACATGTTGAATTTGCTACACTAAAAAAAAATTTACTAAATTTTAATAAATATTAATAAATAAATAAATAAATTTTAATATATATTTAAATAATACTAATTAAGGTTTAAGGATTATTATATCTATTATGTTCGGGACTCTTCAAACGACATCTCACAAACACTGCGGATTATTTTATCTGTCTGATACCGTTCAACTGATGCCGATTAAGTGATTGTATTTATAAACGCGCGATAAGAGAGAATGTACATACATCATAGATACATATGGGATTTAAACGCGATATGCGATCACGTTTGTTGATCCTCAGCAATGATTTGGACCTGCGGATATTTCATTCGACGGATTTTTTGGGTCGCTGTCAGCATAGAACTTTGAATTTATTATAGATCGTCCGGACTTGTCAGGCAGGTTTTCGAATCTTCGCGTTGTCATAGATTCTTAGGACCGGTGATTCAGTATTGTTGGGCTCCTGTAGTATTTTATCCACGAAGACCCTTTTGGAGTCAGGTGTTCGCTATTCCTTCGCGTGTTTAATATATTTCCTGGACATGTATTATGGAATTATTCGGAATGAATTCCGATCAAAATTCTTCACATCATTCCTTAGATTTCTATTGTATTTCCTGTGTTCGGTCGCTTTCTCGGATTCGTCAATCTAAAATTCACAAGGAGTTTATCCATTATTTCAATATTTTTGTCAATTCAGGGAGTTGAAAAAAATATCAGATAAACAGGAAATATATTTTCAACACGTTTATTTCGAGTGCTTCTAAGAGAATCGCTTATAATGTGTTTTGAAGTCGAGATATATATAAAAAGATAATTCTATTTTCTCGTTCCCTATTTAGCACCTAGTCGTTTTCTCATTTTTGTCAATTTAAAATTCATTTCAAGAATCGCGAAGCATATCGAAATAACGGATAAACCAAGGAATAAACAGAAAGATTATTATGTTCCACGCGTTTATCTCGAATGCTTCTAAGAGAATCATTTATAATTTGTTTTGCAATCGAGATATATAAAAAGATAATTCTATTCCCTGTTTAACATTCAGCCGCTTTCTCATATTCTCCAATTTAAAATTCATTTCAAGAATCGCTAAATATATCGAAATAACGGATAAATCGAGGAGGGAGAGAGAGAGAGAGAGAGAGAGAGAGAGAGAGAGAATAAAAACAGGAAGATTATTATCTTCAACGCGTTTATCTCGAATGCACCCAAGAGAATTACTTATAATTTGTTTTGAAGTCGAGATGTAGAAAAAGATAATTTTTTCCTCTGTCATACACCGTTCTCGTTCAGTAATCCATTTATCTCTAGCTCTCATCCCGCGATTTCCATAATCGCGGCGGTTTCTCGCCCGAGCGCGTAACTCCCGCGAATATGAAGCTTTTATACTCCGAATGCATCTCGGTCAGATCTATTGTCCGAACGTGACCGTCTTTGTATTAAAACTAACGGCATCTGTAAACGGCACGAGCGCGCTAATCTTGTAACTCTCGTTACATAAATCCTCCTCTCGCGTGCGATCCAACGTGTCCTCCGGATTAGAGGCCGATAAAAAAAAAAAGATACTTATCACGTACGACCTATTTGTCAATGTGCGAAAAATAATTCTCGTCGATGAAAGGAAACAACATTTTCTCCGTTTCGTAACAAACGTGACTGGGCGACTTATGGATGGAAAAATAGAGTGATATCGAAATAAATCGACACGAATGGTGTGTCGAATCAGATATTACTCGTCTAAAAAAAGAGGAGTAATGATAAATCGCGCACTCTGAGTGACAGTAAAAAAAAGAAAAAAACTATTAACGATTAAAAAAGTAGTACTCTTTATATGCGACGATAAAATAAATATATCGTGTCAAGTGAATCAACGTTTGAAATGCTTTTCGTGAGATCGGTAGTAGAGCTTAGATCAACCATAGCCATGAGCAAGCGCTTCTTAATACAATTGGAAGTCTTACGCAATATGATTTTCACAATCAGCTTTTATCAGGTTATACATTTTTTTCATATTTGTTATTCTTAAATAGTCCTTAAATATAAATTTCTTATCGAAATTCTTGTGTTTTTTTTTTAATCATGATTCTTAGTACAATTTTCTTATAGAAATTTAAATTTGTTGGTCAATTAAACACTTATTTTGGGTATTGTTAAAATATTGTTAATAGTAATTTCAATACTGAAAATAAGCAATTAATTGGCCAGTATTAAATTTCTATAACGGTTGGAAATATTAAACATAATTAGAAATCTTATGCAATGCGTATGGTTTTCATTTTTATAATGTCTTTATATCGAATTTTCCACATTTTCTTTTTTTTTATCATTCGTCTATATCTTTAAATACAAATTTCTTATTGAAATTTTTGTAAAAAAAAAAACCTATTTAAAATCCTGATTCTTAACATAATCAGAAATCTTACGCAATGTGTACGATTTTCACAGTTAGCTTTTATAAGTTTTCTATTTCCATTTTGATTTGTTATTCATCTACGTCGTTAAATATGAGTTTCTTATAAAAATTCTTGTCAAAAGACTTCTAAATTCTGATTCCTAACACAATCCGGAAATCTTACGTAATGTGTGATTTTTATAATCAGCTTTTACGAGTTCTGTATTTTCTTTTTGATTCATCGTTTTACATCTTTAAGATCTGACCATATGAGCTTCTTATCGAAATTCTCGTCACAAAAAGACTTTAAAACTGTGATTCTTAACAATTTGGAAATCCTTCGCAATGCGCAGTTATCACAATTAGCTGTTGCGAGTTTTATATTTTCTCTTTGATTTGTCATTTGTCTACGTCCTTAGATAAGTTTTTTATCGAAAATTCTTGTCAAAAGATTTTTTTTTTTTAAAATCGTGATTCTGTCGTGACAACTTTTTATCATAACCTTCGCTACAGCCAGGGTCAGCTGATCCCGCGCCTCACAGCAAAACACAACACCTCATTCTGAATTTCTAAAACAGGTTTTTCTCCCCTCCGGGATGCAGCCAGAAAGGAGTGTATGTACACTCTTCGTCTTTTTACATCGGAAGCGCGGATCTCTCGATTTTTATCCAAATCGCCTACGCTTAAAAAACTCGCTACCGAGCGAAGGGCAGTAATTTCACCTGCGGTTTAATACGCGCGTCTCGTCGCGGCGTTAAAAGCCGCGATAAAAGGTTACGCGACGTAATGCACGTCGACGAGAGATGAGAGTAGGCAAGAGAGAAAGAGAGAGAGAGAGAGAGAGATAGAAAGAGAGAGAGAGAGAGAGAGAAAGACAGAGAAAAGGGGAGGGAGAAAGAGAAGAAAAACAAAACGAGCATCGTGGGTGAAAAAAAACTTGATGTACCGTCGTCACCGGCGGCAACAGCGGATAGATCCCCTCCGAACCGAAGAGGATCGCACTCGCACGTTCTCGCACGCTCTCGCTCGGTTGGGGTGCCGAGCGTGACCGAAGGCCGGCGCGAGTATCGCCGGAAATAGCCGAAGTGCGAACGTACTGCCGAAACGTCACGTAGGCGATGTTGCTAGGCGGTCGACCATAGGCGACGTGAGGTGAAGGGAATAGCGGAGTATCCTCGAGGTGGGATCGCCCGTATAAAAGTCGCGTCAGCGACCGGCGGCCGATCAGTCGAAAGGGTGAATTTGCCGTAGATCTTTGTCAAGAGTTCTCGATTCGCTATTGCTCCGGTGAAAGCTTTCGGTGTTACGAATCCGGTCGCCGATTGTTCGTCGTCAATCTGTTCCCCGTGACCGCTTTTCTCGCGTTTCCAATAGCTTTGTCCATCGTTCGCCATCGACATCTCTTTCTCGAGGAAAATCGCGCTGCCGTCCGGCAAGGCCGACGAGAAAGCCGTGTCCATTGTGCGTCCGCCGCTACAAGACTTTCTCGCGAAATCATGGAGGTCCTGCCGTGTCCTGTCAATGTGGACTTCAGCAACACCCGAGGTGAGTGCGTACAGATGTAACGGCTGTCTCGCGACGCCGGTTTCCCTTTAATTCCTCCGTTCTCGCGCTTCAATTGTCGGCCTCTCCGTTTTCTCCTCCATCGAACCGTTGTTCTCAGCTGACAACGCCGGCCGCAATCAGCTGATTTTTGCTTTCGCGACGTTTCGTCGGCTGTATCGCTCGAAAAATTTACTCCGATTTCTTAATACGGACGAGGATTCGATTTCAAGGCACACCGGCAATTTACCGGTGAAACGTCGAATTATAGTTGCGTCAGCGTCGATCTTCCGATCGTACGAGGAGGAGGGGATGCCCTTCGCTTCGTTTTTCCATGTTCCTCGATTGTTCTTCGTTTAGTTTTCCACTTATAGTCTTCGGTGTTTATAAATGGAATTTTCCTAAAATTTAGCGCTTTCGATCGTCCGGTAAATAAATACGGATTAATGGACACAAAGAGAGTTCAGTTTTAATTGCTTTTTCGGATCGTTATAGAATACAAACAAGATTTCGTCAGTTAATAATGCAAAAACTATAACGTGCATGTATTTCTTTTATTAGGCAATCGATCATATTTTATAAATCGCTTTATTATGAGATTTTATTTTCGATTTCAGCAGTTTTGATGATAAAAACGAGAGCTCCAGTAATAGTTTCAGAAATGTTCGAACACAAAATGGAAGAGTTGATTGTCCAAGTGGCATAGAACGATTGTGATTTTTGTTAAGCGTGACAAGATAGATAAAAAAAAAATCGAGGTCAAACGAGTTCGTACGAGCTTACCTCTTCGCCGGCCGCTAGAAACAATGGTCGAGGCAGGCTCGAGATAGAATCGACCGAGTGATCGACATACATCTATTTCTATCAATGTAGATTAACTTTAATCTAAATTTGACTTACTTTTTTTTGAATTTTTAGGAGCAGAAAAAAATTCTTAGAAAATAATTAGAACTAGAAAAGAGTAATAAATAAATTTATCAACTAAGGCCAAAAATGACAAGATTTATTAAATAATAAATTTATTTCATATTACTTAAATTAACAGAACATCACTATAATTTCATAAAAAAATAAGTTAAACCGAACTAGAAAAGAGCAATAATAAAATAAATAATTTATCAAAATTGAGACAAAAAAATGAATAAATTTATTTATTAAATAATAGATTTATTTTATATTTTATAAATTAATGAGCAGGACATTGCTATAGTTTGATAAAAAGTAGATTAAAACTAACTAATCCATATTAGGTAGAAATAAGCAATAGAAAAAAAAAGAAATGTTACAGTTTAGATATTCTTTCGACGATCACGCATTGAATAAAAAAATGAAATGCATGGCGAGGTGGGAGACTCGATGTTGGTTGTGTCCTCGCTCCTAACGACTGTTCTTTGTTATGTTATACAGACGTCGGTTTTAAATAATAAAACGATGATCTCATCGCTCGATTAATCGAGATTATATGCTGCGATTAAGTTAATGCGAGCGTAAAATTAGCTAATATCTAGAATCTACTTGCGGAAACAAGAAACACTGATTAAAATTACATTTGAGTTCGGATTATATTTAGATGGAATGGCAGATAACGTGAATCATCATCGAGAAACAAAATATGTTTTTTCGTTTCGCCTGTGACTTTCGATTACATCCGATATCGGTTGATTTGTTAATACCTAAGATTACGTCAGTTCCTATTTTTTATCTCGGAAGGTATTAAATAGAAGGCTATTATACTTTTCACATATTTTATTATGACATTTTTTGGGCGAAAATTCGTGGGACAATTAAATTACGAATTATTATTTTAAATAATAATTTTTATTTTATTAACTAAAAGAATTGTTATTTAGGATAATAATTCGTTTTTTAGGATATACTATTATTTATCCTAAATATGTAATTTAATAATTGTTTAATTTGCATTAACGAGACAATTAGTTCAAATTAATTTCATTTAGGTTTTGAAGTTAATTGGGAGAATGACTATTGAGCTGTCTGTGTGTTGAGGCTTGAAAATAGAAGAAAAAGTGATCTGCCACTTTCTTTTCAATTGACCGCTTTAACTAGTTTATTCACTGGGAGGCTGAAAGAGCGCACGCGCTTAATTTCGTTTAATTAATTGTTACAGCTGGAAACGAGACGGACGAATTGGACGGTGCCTGTCAGGCGTTGGCGAAGAGGCTGGAGGTTGAACTCAGGAGGGCTAAACACGCCCAGCTGGCTTGCGGCGAGGTTCTCCTACCTGCCGATTTGCTGCCCAAGATAGCCAAAGATGTACTTACGATGGCAGAGAATGAGCCCTGCGGCCTTCGGTAAGTAGAATTTTCCATGTTGCCGAAATAACCCTTCTCTTTCTCAAGTGATTCGATTAAATCAACACGATCCGCGAATCCAGATAAATATTATTTCGCGCAACAAGTGTCCATCTGGAAAATGTGGAAAAACTTTTCTCCAAATTGTTTTTTTTTTCGCGAGTAATGTTATAGGAAATATCATTAATTGTATAAAATATTTGAAGCGATTTTTTTTCCAATGAAAATTTGATTGAATTATATTTTTTTTCATATTTTTTAATAGTTTTATTCGGTTATTAAAAAGATCGATGCTAAAAATAAAAGTGTGTTAAACTTTCCTCGAGTATCTCGATTCGTTATTGCTATAAACGCTTTTCCAGAATAAATTGATATGTTGTCTAAATTTTCAATATCTTTGAAAAATTGATGTTTGCTTGTTTCAGAGGCTGTACGTTGTTCATCAGCTTCGAAACGGACAGCATGTGCCGCAAACTGTCGAGAATACAGTGCGATCCCAGTACTGTGTCGACGTTCGAGCTCTATCTCACGTTGAAACAGGACCACACGTCCTGGCATATGCTGCTGCCTCAATTCTTAAAGTGAGTATAGATTTAATAAAGGAGAATCTTGCAATTAGAATCTGATTTAAATCATTTTAAATTACTTGTGTTGCAACTTAATTTTATATAAAATTATTTAGCTCATTCTTTTGTTTGACTATCTTCAGACTGAGATAATACTCTAGATAACATTCTAGATTCTTTTATTATATTTTATAATTAGCTGTTTTTATTTACATATTTACTTCGATAACATGAAATGATATTGCAAAGCCGTCTTCACTTAGATTGTATGATTAGATCGTATCTGAATAATTTTTATCCGCTCAACTTTTTCGTTTCCACAAACTTCGCGTTGCAAAATATTGTACATTTTGTAGATAATGCGATTAGGTGTGATTGTTTGATGAAAGGAAACTTAAAACGATTTGTTGTTTTTTTTTTCCAGAAATCTCACACGTGGCGGTACCATCATGATCAGTAGGGATTTTACTTTGCAAAAAAAGAAACTCTATAGGTCTTTCCAGCAATCTCATTGAAGTATCTCGGGATCACATACCGGAGTTTTGCACATTGTAACGATCATCCGTTTTGCCTAAACGGATGCGGCCATTTTTGTCAGTTAATTGCCCTATAGGCGTTGGCCAAATTCATACAATATCGAAGACCAGGAAAGAAAAAAAAACTAAGACGGCGGAAGCAGAGGACCTGAGGTTAGATTTCGTCGTTGTAATGGCACACTGTAAAATTTGCGTATCATGGTCGCGATCATGCGAGGTGTTGCATTTAACCCTTTAACTTGGAAATTACATTTGAATTTTCTATATAAATGACACATTTCACTTACAAGAAACAGTAGAAACTTTTTGAACAAAGGTACTGCACGTACAAGTGCAGGACTGAGATTGATCTGTATGTTAGAATTTATTCAATGGATGTGTAAAGAAAAGAAATAGTTCGTAGAAATGCTGCTTTACAGTGTAAAAATAGTTGCAGTTTGAACGCAACAGATTTACGAAAAGTTAGATCTCGCATCCAAGATCTAATGATGCATAGATCTAAAAGTTGAAGAATCTATATGTCCACCATGATCCAGATCTAAGTTCTAGTTTAAAAAAAATTGGATCTAACACGAACAAAAATCCAGATATTTCAATCTATAAGATTAATCAGGGATTAAAGAATTCAGTTGAATTATATTTAATTGTAATCCAGAAAATAAGTAAACAATTAGATTCGAAGGACGCTAGAATTAAAAAAATATTTGCAAAGCTAGTTTATAAGGTATGTAGAATTTGAAGATCATTGGGAGTTGAGGATCGTAGAATTTAAGCTTTCCAAAATCTAGGGATCTAGATTTGGAGTTAGAAGTATTGTAACGGATAAGGATGAATCTAACATGTTTTCACTGTTGAATGGCGAGTTAGTTAAAGGGTTAATGACAACATCATCGCTTTTTTGTTTTGCTGTCACCATGCAATACTGTATTCAAGGAGAGGCCTATTACGCGTTCGATAATTGTGATAGCGCGCGAGACAAGTTCTAATAGTGGTAGATCTTATATCGCGAGGAGTGGTCTCTCGCATCTTCGTTCTTGAAGAGGATATGTGATTATAAGACTTGTAACAAATTTCACGTGATACGTAGCAAGTATAATTAGTTTTTAGAGCGCGTTTTACTGATTAATCATAGTCAGGTAGCTATTAGTCGCGTCGGATGTTTAGTGATCCTTCGTTCGAAGTTCGTGTATGTGTGTCTCTCACGGATGAGCACACATTGTCCATTTTTCATTGTGAAATGTGAAATGATTATGCTGGAATAATATGTGGCAGCATATTCTCCAAATAGCAACTTTTTATGGATATCTTGCAGGATAGTCCCAGAGAGAAATAGATCCTAATGAGAGACTATCATTTTGTGATTAATCAAGTCACTATTGATATTAACATAAGAATAATTCGAATATATAATCGTATAATCGAATTATATCTTACATTGAGAAGCGTAAGAACTCGAATAATAATTCACATTTTCCAATTAATTTTTACATTTTCTGTCAAACTTTCGAAAACAAAATTTTTGTCTTAAAAATCAACAAAAATAATTTTAATAGGATGTTCTCATAATGCACATTTTTTGGGACATCCTGTATATCCTGTTGTAGATGATACAGATGTTCAGCCCATACCGTCATTCCATCGATCGATCTTTCTCCCTCGTCATTTTCTCCCTTCATAACAGTCGCTATATGAAAAATCTCATTATAATAACATCTTCTCTCGATGTCGCGATGCTGATGATCATTTCTGCGATATCATTAATAAATATATTAATATTTGTCTAATTACCGGGTGATTTGTCTCGACAGTAATTTAAGCTATCGAATTTGTCGGCGCAAAGCAATACGCTTTCGCCTTCTATATTGTTAGTGCGTAATATTTTGTTTCAGTTAAATTTAAATATTTCGCGTTTTGAGATTTTTGGTTCTGCGAGTATGAAATTATTTCGATGAATTCTGTGAAAAATTCAAAACTTACGAAATTCGTCACAGATGTTTCGTTTAGTTTGCGGGACTAAGAGAAGAATCTTTAACGAAATAGAGTAAAGCGGTACAATTTCTAACACTTCAAAATATATCTTAAACTTATTACATTAAGATAAAAATCAATCTGTCTAACGGATAGTTAAAATTGTGTAAAATATGCAGACTAATGGCATAATTATATATCCACTAAGCTAGATAGTTGAACTATATATTTCTCGGTGTAATCTGAGAGATGATCCATCTTGAAACTGTATCGCTTTAACTCTGTAGCTTCAAATAGATTTTCACAGAGAAACAATGACGAAATGAGCTCGTCTTTGCTGTTTAACGCTGAAAGGGACGAAAGATTAGAGAGAGGATTAACGTTCTGCTATTAAATTATTGTTCACAATCTTCGCTTCAATTTGTTATGTTATTATATTATTATTCGTTGACTACCGTACGTACTACTACTTACGTTGTGGTTAATATCTGTTCGTGTTTTCTTTGTGTCTAGATTTTTTTTACTTCTTTTCCCTTTTTTTCGTTCTGTTTTTTTTTTTACTTTGCTTCGGTCGCTTTTCGTCATAGTGCGAATTAAAGACCTTAGTGGCGGTATTGTGATATTAAGAATTACGAAGTGATTAAGAGAAAGAAGCAAGTGTGTGATTATCGTTAGGATTTAGATTAAAGACGCTCATATATAAAGTTTTCTTCGCGGGGTCGAGAGAAACGAGTTGCGTAGGGATAACCAATCCCTTCCGTTTTACCTTCGCGCATAAGAGAGAAAAAGTACATTGAAATTGAAAATCTCTTCGTGGTTACAAAGGGTGGCGACGCTTTAACCGGTAAATCGAATATTTATATCAGAAAGTGAGGTTTCCTTTTACGAACTGAATTACAACAGGATGCGTACCGCAACGAGACTCAATGGAATTAGATTGAACTCGGGTTTTTTTGTGATAATGTGAAGCTGTCTCTTTCAAAATCGGCGAAGCAAAAAACCGATGCTGTTGCAAGGAAATTCACTGTTTAAGAGAAAAAAAACTGTATGAAAAGATTTATTTGTATATATTTTATTTTATACGTTAAAATAAATTATAATTTTTATTGAAAAAGAATCTAATCTTTTTCATACGCTCTGTAATACTATTTTAAAATTTGTTTCTTGTAATTTCGTTATTAATGTGTACAATTAACTAATATTTTTTAGTAAAGGATTTCGGTTATGTAACCTCGTGTGTGTGTATATATATATATATATATATTTATATATATATATATATATATACATACATACATACATATATATATATATATATATATATATATATATATATATATATATATATATATCATAAATTTTCTAATATATATTAAAATCTGAGAAACAAAGAATTTTCTAAAATTTTTAGAATTTAAAATAATTTAGAATCTTTTTGTGTATTTTCTGATTTCAATGATTTTACAAATTATTTAATTTGTAAAATCATTGTTTATCTCTTAATTTTACATAACATGTATAATAAAATTTGTTGCAATTTATTAAGAAAATTAATTTGATGTTACAATATTTAATCGAAAAAAATTTACTTTTCTGAATAATTACTAAAAATTTAAGACAAATGATTATAATTCGTTTAAAATTAGAACTTTAAAATACGAACAATAGAATGAGAGAGTCAAATCTTAATATAAAAAATTCAAAGTTCATATTAAGAAACCGAATTTTTTTTGTGAATTTTTGTCACAAAAGAAACATAAAATATCGGACTTTTGGAAATAATTTACGGCGACGAGTTCCAAACTTGTTCCTTGATAATCTAAATGATGAAATAGAACCGGTTAAAGCTCTAAAGGGGGAAGAGACACAATCCCGTCCAAAACACTTTCCCACCATCCTTCAGAGTCGTGCATCTACATCCCCTTACTTCATACGAGGACGAAAAAAGAGAAGTAGCTAGAAAGGTCATGTAAGAATGAGGGACAACCACATATAAAGTTAACCGCGCGTTGTAAATTGGGCTATCGCATTTGCACGAAGGTGTAAGACTGATTTGTTGATGTAACAAACGAAAGACATAAAGACGTTGGCCCGTCTCAAGCCAACTGGCACTCACAGTACAGTATGACCGTAAATTATTGCTCGAGAAGATACTACCTAAGAAAAAGATAAATAATTATCTTGCAGGATATTTATCTTTAATAAACTGATTATTGAAGAGAAAGAAGGCGACGCACACACATATAAATTATAAATCTAAAAAGATGGATCTCTTTTTTTTTTCGGGGAATAATACTTTACTCATACTGTACTTCAAAATGTACTATTATAATTAGCAGTTATTTGTTAATAACAAACGCTACAAACGACATCGCAAGTCGAAATTGTAGCATTACAGAGTGGCGGAAAGCAATACTCGCGGCCTCGTTTAATCGTTATTAGTTAATTACGAATGTACGGATAAATTGCGAGCGGGTATACATTTTACATATGAAAGGTTAATCCTATACAGTATAACACTTCTTTTTTTTATATGAAAATGTGAATGTGTCCGCATATATATTATATTGTCAAATATATGATATAATTTATATTATATTGCAAATACCGTTTATATAATATATACACATATATAATGATGTATTTTATAACAAATTCGAAGTTACTATGCGAAATAAAGGAGTCAAATGTGGGAGCTATAAAAAAAAATCACAAAAACTCGTTTTATGATCATTTTATTTATATTCGATTTTATAATTAAATGTACGTACTTATAACACCTCCAGAAGTTTTGAAACCTATTGAAGCGTCCGTTTATACTGTCGAGGGTTAAACGTGGATGGAACTATTTATATATACATGTGCTTTCTAAAATATTATGTCGTGATAAACACAATAATGTCGAATGTGATGACAACGGTGATGATGTCATCGTTAATCACGTTTTTACAGTATGTGAGAATTTTATTAAAGACATAAAAGTTTATCTCATTTTTTTTGTATAGAGTAAGACAGAGAAAACAGTACAAGTTTTTTCCTGGAAAAAGAAATAAATAATTATATTATGAAATATATATATATATATATATATATATATATATATATACATATATCATAAATAAGATAAATTAATATTTATGACGTTCTCTCAAGGCATATCCCTTGTGGGTGGTGATCCTGTGAGAGACACATCGTAAAAGAGAATTGGATGAAGTCCAAATGATAACAAAAATTTAATTATCGATAAGTTACGGCGGCGAAAGTTCCGTCGATCTCGTTTGCGTGACAAGGGTGATTAAAAAAAAAGCGCGTTCCCGTTGATTGCCTCCATTATTTATCGTTTGTAGCGATTGTTTTTCGACAAAGCGAACGTTAACAGGATTGATCTGCAAAACGATGTACGTTACGCGCGCGGATGTTGCAAATTGCGTTGCGCACCGCAGGACGTATTCCCGTTTACGAAGTAATTGTTTTTACAGACCGTCATGAAAAAATTTCCTGATCTCATGAGCGGGCGAAGGTTTTTCCACCTTCGGCAGTGAAATACGTAAAGGGCTCATGAATATTCTTGAAACATTTATGTATTTGTGAATGTGCGTAATAGCGTCGTGACGATCGTGTAAAGTTTACCCCTAAATAATATAAAACAATTAAACATATACGGAAGTTTGACAAGAAGTTTGAAAAAGAGAGTCTAAATTTTCGTTCCAAATTGTCTTTTGGACATTTGAAAATTTCTTAAAAAATGTAACAATCAACATAGAGCTGATAATTTTTTTCTTAATTTTCTTCATATTTTAGATACGGAAAGGAAAAAAAAATTCCTTTTTATACTGTTTAGGGTTAAATGTTAAATTACTGCGAAGACAAGGATTGATGAAGATACACTCCTCATGGCAAGAGGGTGGAAATGAGAATGAATTTCTTGTATCGCGAGGGTAGAGAGGAAGAGAAAGAAAGATAGAGAGAAGAGACAGATAATATTTGTAATGTTGCACAGCAACGATTTGCGCGACGCTCGCTGTGCTTTGGATATTTTTGTACCTTGCGCGATATGAAAGTCCGATTACGTAGTTTTCGCGATAGTTTACTCGCGATTAATACCGCGGCTTCTCGATACGTTAGTGATCCTTTGCAAATGCATTTTCCCGTATTAAGAAATGCTATGTGATGTTATTTCTAATTTGTAATATCTACGACAATTTATGCTGCGTTTGAGAAACGCAAATAACAGAAAGAAATATATCAGAAGGAGTTGTCGATTTTTCTTACTCCCCAATCCATTGTTACGCATTATCATCTTTCAAAGATTCTGTGAAATCCACTTCATCCACTTCATTTCCTTTAAAGTGAGATAAATAAGTACGAGAGTAAAACGAGTAAAAAGATATTTTACAATTATTAAAATATTATATATGCAACATACTTTGCAAGATGAACAATACATTTCTCGATAAAATGACGACACATTAATAAAATTAATAACGATGCAAACTGTTTTTAAAATAAAGTTGTGTCGAAGAAAAAGTAAATGTGACACATAAGCTACGATTTTAATAAAATGGAGATTGAATTATCAGTTAGGTTTACGCAAAGAGCAACTGAGTGCAATAACTTGAATTAAACGTTAATTATTTTATATTAAAAATCATATTAGAAATTCAGATAAAATGTCTGATTCTCATTTTAAAGGAGTTCTATAAAAAGATCGAATTTTAATTTATTTACATTTATCAAACTGTTGAAATCCATGCATAACAAGGAATAATTTTACGCGATCTGCCCTAAAGAATAATCGATTCTAAATTCGTGTTGAAGAGGTGTTTATTATTGAAATATAATACCGGAATTGCGAAGCATATGCAAAACAACGTGAATACGCTGACATCGCGACAAAGAAACTGTTATTGCTAGCGAAAAATGTTTTCAACATCGATATTTGCATTGAGTTTTCAGATAAAACGCTCGCGAAATTGAATATCGCGTCGAAACGCGATTGACAGTAAGTGTATTATCAGCATGAAGGGGAAGAGGGGGGGAGGGGGAATTATATTTACGTACGACGACCCAGGATTATAAATCTACACACGTCTGTGTAAACGTCGAGGAAATTCATAATTGAACGATTTACGAGATATATTCGAAGATACTCGCGAATATAAAGTGCGGGGAGCGCAGTCAGGATTTAAGCTCGAAAACGTTACAGTGTAGTGTGCGGGGGCCGTATTGTTTCAACTAGTTCCCGCAATTATCACGGCGTACAGAACTGGATAGGAGAAACCGGTTTCTCGCGCGCGCGCCTGCGGTCGCTCGGCGCAACCCGTTTGTTCGTGTTTTCATCTTGAAAACTCGTAAGTATTATCGGCATTATTCCAAGCTCTTCTGTGAAAAAATTCTACGCGGCATAAAACGTAATCACATAAACCGGATCGGAAGATTGCGCAAGCGTTGCCGATCCTCGAGCATTGATTCCACATTGTTGCATGATTCGTATTTTGCTTCCTTTTTTTTTTTTTTATTTTGTTTGCAAGTATATTGTATTCTTTTATCACATTATAAATCTTGATAATGCTCTACCATCGCGAATTGATTTCCTGTGGACAACTTGGAGTTTCTTTCTAGCAAAAATTGACGAGAACTTCAATAGCGGAGCTAGTTTAGCAGCGAAAATTATTTAAACATTTTTCTAATGTAAAACTATCTGTGCGATTAAATCCTTTATCATCTTTACAGAAATTTAATGTGATGAAGCGATGAATTATTTATTTTGAGTATTAAAAGCAAAAATAGTACTATTTTTTTATCTACTTCTGACCTTTCTTTTCCTTTACTTTCTATCTTTCTTATTTTATTATCATCTTATTCATTAATATTATCTACTTTATTTATTAATATTATCTTTTTTATAGCTATTTTTGTATTTCTTTTTGTACTAACCATAAGTATTTTACTCGTAATAATATTAATATACTATCTTTTAGTATTAAATTGGATTTCTATAAGAGTATTAACGATAAAAAAATTCATATGAAGTTGAACGAATAAAATACCACTTTGTTTGCGTCTTTCACTTCTGGTACATAAAAAGTATATTTAAAAACTTGTAGATCTTCTATTATATTTTATAATTCGAAAAATGTTCGAGTTGTATCTACGAGGACAAAATTTCTTTTTTAATATTAGCAGAGCGACAGTTTTTACTTTATAGAGACGTTGCGTAAATTTTCAAATCCAAATGCGTCGTCGTCTACCAGCTTCTCCCTCAATTTCGCCTTTTTGATGTATATTCTGCGACCCAAGCAAATGACTTTGTTAATATCTGCTCCGGATATTCAATAAGCTAAAACGGGAACAGGCGCTTCGGGACATCTGTGTCTAATTTGGTGGCGAATGAGTTCTGGCTCATATCCGCGTCCGGACGCGCCCGCAGTGTCTCTTCCTGAGATCTAGCATATCAATAACGCGTAGGTAATTCGAGTCGTGCGCGATAACGGGCTGGCAACTGGTTAACTTGCTATGCGCGCTCAGCTGATGGCCGGTATACCCACTGACGTGACGTTCGGATGCACATGCGAACATGTACACGCACAACCGCCTACTGTTTCCTTCGTCGATGAGAATCAGAATTGGCGCAGACAGTTTGTCGTTGCGAGCGAAATATCAAGCTGAAAAGAAAACAGGACCAAGTGAAATTGTTAAAAGACGACAGGGATAACTACAGGGGGGAGGGGAGTGTTTCGAAATAACACAAATGTTTTATCTTTTGTATGTTATGTCTTTTTAGTCAAATACTGCTTTTTTATCAAATCACTCAAAATTTTTTAAAATTTGTTAAAAATTAACAATTTTTTTTTAAATATCCCGAATTTTGGGTATGGAATTTAACACCCGCGGAAGTTCTGGAAATTCTGTGGAAAGCTCCATATCTTTCATAAGGAAGTTTTTCATAAGGAAGTTTTGTCTATAAAAGATGATATTATTTTTCCAGCTGGATATTTTCGTGTTCTTTTCATACGGGAATCTCGGATCGAGATGACGCATGCAACTTTTTTTTTTAAACCGCAGTCGAGGTCGGAGAGATGGAGAGCTCGAAGAGTCGGAGAAACGTCACGGAAACTGTACGAGAGATCTGTCAAATGTCATGTTCTTAAGAATTTCTTATCGTTTATATAGAAATAAGAGAGTTTTCCATCATTTGCATGTGCTTGTAGATGCGAAAACTGGAATGCTCATACGTGATAATTATTGATGTCTCAATTAAACGTAACATTCAGTATAAAATACAGACATAATAATAGAAACATATAAGGCTATTTTCTTTTATGACATTACAAGACTATACTTATTCTATCTTTGTACAGTCCTCGGTGTTTTTCTTGGAACATTGGAACTTCTTTTTATAAATCGAATAGCATTTGAAATCAGCTAACTATAAATCCGATTTAACGACTCGTTATATTTCATTCATCGTCTTCGCATTTATATCTTTTGTCTATAAATCGGGAATAATCATTATACTGCAACGAAGAAAATCTGCCAGCAACTTTTCATATTTACGTATCTTTATTTATTTATTATATTACGTTTATTTTATTTATATCACATTTACACTATTTATATGTATATTTTCATATTTCGATATTTCGAGACTGACAGGACAAGTCGAAATGCCAACTTGTCGTTTGGCAACGGTAGAAAGAAACTATTTGTTCACAGGTATGCGTTATATTTATTATTTATTTTTTTACTTTTTCAAGCCGCAGAATGACATTGAATGTTCTATTTTCGAATTATTGACATGTAAAATCAAGATAATCACTGGTGTGTTCTTTGATTTTTCATTTTAGACAGAATCTTTCACATCCTTTAAATGATAATGGAAGAAAAATTTGATTTAATTTTCGATCTTCTTTAAAATTTTCATCAAAAATTAAAATAATGATGGATATAATAATAATGGTATTCTTCTTTTTTTCTTTCTTTTTTTTTGTGACATCGGTCCTGGTGGAAGCTCGCTTTACCCGAAGGATCGATTTGCAGTTGCTCGACTAGATGCGCTTACACATACACGTACATACGCATACAAGCACGTAGATACACGTTGCCAATGTGCGAGCGTTTATCGCTTGCATGCAAGTTCGTTTACCCCGATGCAATAATCGCCATCCCTTATCTCGCGATTTCCTGCGGTGCTCTCGCTTTCGCGTCTCGATCATTCTGCGCTATGATCGAGGCTTTAATCCGCTGTCCTCTATTTTTTGTGAAAATCGAACGAATCATGCTTTATCGTGTGCGATAATAGCAGAGAAGAAGATTTAATTAAATGAGAAAAATCCTATATTCGATCAAATCGAATTTTATTGTTAGTGCTTAAGTGTGAATTTCTGTGTGAATTTATGTACATATCTAATTTTAGAAGAATATTTGTCATTAAAAAAAAGTAATCAGAGTCAAAAGTTACTATTTTTATGATTACAAATGATAACCAATATGTATGATACATTAAAATCTTGAACTTTAATTTCAATGATTATGTTTATTATTAGATATACACTTTCACATGTTACGCTTTGCGATATCTATTTATATTTCCTTGTTCAGCTGAAAGAAACTTGCCTTGGGATAATAATAAATATATTTTCTATCTCTCTCGTTCTCTTTCTTTCTATTTATCCGGATTTCCCTATTATGCACAACGCTATGATTTAATCGTTCAAACTTGGAACGCATCTTCTGCCGTTGAACCCTTTTCAGAGTTCATGTTTGCGTAATAAATGGGCAATCTGCCCGCGTGGTCTGCAACCAGTCGCTCTATTTTCACTTTGGCAAGGGTGTGTTGTACACAAAAATTTTGTGTATCGTGTTGACAGTTGAGGGGGAATCAACCGGTTTTGATGAATTATTCTTAGCCAGGAGATAAAGATCGTCCGCATACAATCGATCAGCGTCAACATATATACATATATATATATGCACGTTAATGCCGTTCGGCTGGGGATTTACGAAATATGATAACAACGAGAACATGTTGCTATGACAGTAAATCTGCTCGTTGTGATCTGGGGTAGGATTGCATCATGCATTAATAGATCAGTAGTAGGGAAAATTATGATTGCTCTTTTCAGGCTTATTTCACGAGATTATTAATTCATTTAGAATGAAAATATAAAATTGCTTTACAAGAAATTTAATTAATTAATTCTCAGAAAAGAGATTTAATAAGATATGCATGTCCATTTCAACATAGACTAACTTTAATCTTGGTTTAACTTATTTTTTTATCTTCTTCCAGTTCTAAGAATTAGAAAAAAGATAAAGAGTAATCTAAAAATAAAAAGTAAAGATTAATCTGAGATTGAATTTATATTGGAAATACATATATAGTTACATATTTTATATTAAAATAATTTAACCTTCTGGCGTTAAAATCTATAACGTAATTATTATACTGACGTTAAAGTCTGTAAGACTCAATTTATAGATATTAATAAGAAAAAGCAATAATTCATTTCAAAGAACCAAAGTGACGTAACTTGTATAAAAAAAAAAGAATAAATATATTTCAATAAAAAATAATTTAAATTTGCAAATGTAAACATTTGCTTATATAACATAAAGAAAATTGAATCGACATTTTTAACAGATTTATTATTTAATATCCAATATTCACCGACAGTTTTGGAGAGTTAAAAGAATCTCTTCTCAAGAAAATTCAAATTACCTCTAAAAATATCTCCATTTTATTCTTATAATTATATTGCAATATACATATATGTGCTAAAGTACATCTTTTTTTTTACGTATTTGTCGCAATTTAGATTTAAAAAAATTGTCTTTCTTTCCTAAAAAGAGCGGATTTTTTCAGATTACCTAGAAGATAGATTTCGATGAGCGGATAAACGAAACGGTAAGCATTTCTGTTCTAAGCTGCCGTTGGTATTGAGGAGGCGGATTTGATACGATTTTCGGGAGCTACCTGCGTTACGCGTAAGGGAGGGCGCGGAGAACAAAGAAGCGTTTCTTATATAGGAGTATATTCGACGACGAGGCACACAAGGGAACGGACCCGTACGGGGAAGGGGAAGGGTGAGAGGGAGAAAACAGGAAAGATCGCCTGGACGAAGATAGCGTGGTACAAAGACGTCTCTTTTGCTACCCTGCTGAGCGCATGATATCGGCATCTCTCTCCTTCAACCGTTCGGCCGACCCGCTATTTTCGCCCACGTTAAGAGCGATGGAGGAGAAGGGAGATACGAGGGAGAGAAAAAGAGATCTTGGAAGAAAGATGGAGCTATGAACAGGATCGGATTTAGAGTGAGGCGAGCGAGATGTAAAATCAACAGATCTTTCTCGTGACGTGTTGCAGTAGCAAAGAATTAATGTATTTCTGCACTGAAGATGTGTGTAAAAATATACTTTATATCGAGAAGACTATCTCGGAGGACTTTTATTTTTTGAACTGACATCGAAAAGAAATGTTCTTTGTCAGATCGTTGTGAAGCAAAATATTCTTTCTTTCTATTTTTCTTCTGGTATCTCTGGTACCAAGTTTTCATTTGCTAGCTTCGCGACAAAGAATTTATACTGATATTTTTAAGAAAATCCTTTATTTTTATACCAAGAAAAAATTGATTTAGAATTTTAATAAATGACTACGGTAGAAACAGTTAAATAATAGTCGAAACTACCTGTACGAGTTACGTTGTTTACATTATCAATTCATGCACGTGCACGCAGCACTTCTATATTTTTTATCACATTTTATCGCTATGTACTTATATGAAAGAGCAATTGCAGTAAAACCGACATTCGCTTATTTCTAATAAAAGACGCTCACATTTTGATTGCCTTGAGGCTTTAGCATCCGCAATCCGACTCTGGCCAAGAGAGAGCTAGAGAAAGAGAGAGAGGGAGGGAGAGAGAGAGAGAGAGAGAGAGAGAGAGAGAGAGAGAGAGAGAGAGAACGAAAAATCGGGTAAGAGACGAGAGACGCAATACAGAGAAGAGAAGGAGTAAAAGAGAAAAGGGAGAAGTTGGGAGGAGTAGAGTGGTAAAGGAACGAAAGGGATTAAAGGGAACAGGGAAGGCGGAGGGAAGAAGAGAAACGGAGCTGACTGAAGAAAAAGGAGGGGAAAGGCAAAAGTGGAAGCATACAGTAAAAGAGAGAAATTGAAGAGAGAAAAAGACGAGAAAAAAGCAACAGGGGGAGGGGAAAGCGGTAGCCAAGAGAGAAAGAAAACACTATGAAGAATCGAAACGGTAGTCGTTCTGACGATCCTGCTAAACAGGTAGATCGATATTGACACTTCGACCCGTATTTCAGGTCGTTTAATATAGCGTTAAATGCGCCTTTTTATTTACATGTTCGACATGTAAATAATGCGATATAAACCTTTATTTGGGTAGGTTGACCAAGAACTCTCGACTTACACAGATCTCTTTGTCAGCTAAAATTAGGTAGATGAGAACAAGATGGTAAGTAATTTTTAATTTTTGTGAAGGAGTGTTTGCAAAATAATAAGTGAACCTGATATTGCATCCAAGATTGAGTTTAAGATGTAGCCTCGTCCAGATAGCTTCAATCAGTTCTCATATCTCAATATCTAAATTTGTTCAGGAGTTGCGTTGTAGTCGAGAATAAAGATGAGATTAGAATATAGTGATTTTCCGCAATTATCAAAATCCGAAGAGAAATAATTTTAAATTAAATTTATATATGAATTTATTTTCCGGGAAAAATTTTATTTACGTATATGGACATATTATACAATATATATAATTATATATAAATAATTATATATAAAAATAATTATATATAAAATATGTCAATTTTATATATAATTATAATTTTATATAATTATACATGAAACATTTTTTCTCAAGAAATTTTTCTATAATTACGAATTTCTTTATTATCTGTATATTGCATATAAAAAAATTGATAGAATATTATTTTATAATTCTGGATACTGTCCTTGTTTTTATTTTCAGCATTTATGGACTGAAAATAGAAATTTATTATATATTAAGAATTGTAGAAAATGCAAAGTTCTCAAAATAATTTTATTCTGTTATATAATTCAAAAAACAATTTAATTACAGACCCGGAAAAAATATACGTATTTTATATCTAATTATATATAATTATATATAAAACATTATTTCTCGGGAATATATTTAGAGAAAAATTAATTCATATCTTTAACTATTTAATATATGAGTATAATCATGTATATACAAATGCATTATATAATGAATAATAACTGTTTTATATATATATATATATGTATATATATATATATATATATATATATATATATACTTTTTTTATATAATTGATATTAG
>Ga0157364_1000979_pt1 | contig 22753 bp, 16 predicted proteins | sample AttsexASBM2_FD_111476 | JGI IMG/M metagenome (GOLD analysis project Ga0157364, IMG submission 111476) | Fungus gardens microbial communities from leaf cutter ant in Ribeirão Preto, State of São Paulo, Brazil - Atta sexdens ASBM2 | ecosystem: Host-associated > Fungi > Mycelium > Unclassified ...
TATATATATATATATATATATATATATATATATATATATATATATATGTATATATATATGTTACTAATATCAATTGCTAAACAAAAAACTTTAGCCAAACCTTTTTGTCATTCTGTGTATATGAACATATATACAGAAGAGCTATACAGCCCTTTTGAAACATCATCTGATTTTAGGGTAGAATGTTTTTGTGGAATGGAAGAACCGTTACAGACGAAACGTTTACCAGATTCCAGCTGCAATATGAAGTGTTCTGGTAATCCAAAACAAACATGTGGTGGTTATTTAACTATTAATATATATTGGACTGGAATTCAAAGTAAGTGAGCGCAAGTATAAAATGTAAGCATCTATAGTATTATTAAAGAGCGTTTTTTATTTCGACAGAATTTAAACCTCAAGAGGCAAGAAATTCGAGTTTAAAAAATGAAATCGAACAACCTGTGCGAATAGCTTATCTGCTGACGGTGAACGGTAGGGCGAGTCGGCAAGTGAAACGACTTATCAGTATTTTATATCATCCCTCGCATTTATTTTATATTCACGTTGACGCGGTAAGTTCAATAAAAAGTTCTGTAAAAAAAAGAATTATTTTAATTTTAATTTAGAAATAAATAAAATTAATTTAGAAATAAATAAATAAATTATAAGAAATAAAAACAATTTGTTTGCATCATTAAAACACACATCATTGAAACACAATGTTTTTTAATTACAATTATCACAATTCGTTACATATTTCTATTTAAACTTTTTTTTTTAATTTATAGTGTTTTCTAAATTGTTTGTATTATAAACTTATACGAATGTTATAACAGATTGATAAATAGATCAATATTGTATCAATCAAATTGTATTTTTTCAGAGGCAGGATTATTTATATCGTGAAATGTTGGAATTGGAAAAATCGTGTAAATTAAACAATATCAAAGTGGCAAGAGGGGAAGGCCTCCGACACGCAAGTATTTGGGGTGGCGCGAGTCTTTTGACGACATTCTTGAAGTCGGCGCAACAGATGCTCGCCTATCATCAGCACTGGGATTTTCTTGTAAATCTATCGGAATCCGACTTCCCTTTGAAAAGCAATAATCAGCTGATTGAATTTCTCAGTTGGAACAAGGGTATGAACTTTGCAAAGTCGCATGGAAGGGAAGTTCAGCGTTTCATAGCTAAACAAGGTTTGGACAAGACTTTTGTCGAATGTGAAGCACGCATGTGGCGAATCGGTGATCGAAAATTACCAGATGGTATGTTAAAATCATTAAATTTTTATTTCATATACTATTTTTATCGATAGCTTGTACACATTTTTTTACTAAAGTATTTTTTTAGCATTGTTTGATAAATTCATTTACATTCATTGCTTATTGCTTATGTTTTTCTGCTAATTCTGTATACAAAGTATCATCATACGGATCTGATCTTTAAAACGATATTCCATTATTTGATATTTATATATCAAATATATACGTGTACATATATATATTACTACATGCTTACATAAATTAGAAATTTTTTAAAGATAGATAAACGACTATAAATATTGTCCTTAGAATTGTTTAGTATTATCTGTTTTAAAATTTTCAAGCATTCAGAAATTTTTCAAAAAGCATTTCAGTGTTAATAAAGGTTTCACTTGTGCTAGGTTTCACTTGATGCTACAAATGCTTTGAAGTATTCTTTAATTGGTTAAATGAAAATTTCTTCTAGTTGGTCAATTGAATGCTTCGAAGTATTTAATTGATCAACAATAATATTAAGTGAATTGCACCTACAATTCAATGTCTAGTATAATGAAAGATTATCTTATTCTTAATATCTTATTTCTTAAGATAGACAGTATCGATATAAACCTATCTGCATATATGTGTATGTAATTATTACAATGTTTTATTAATTTTACAGGTATTCAAGTCGATGGTGGTAGCGACTGGTTTGCTTTGAGTCGAGATTTTGTCGAATACGTCGCCAATCCAAATTCTGATCAGTTGGTATCCAATCTTTTAAAACTATTCAAATATACCTTGCTGCCGGCTGAGTCATTCTTTCACACGGTCATAAGAAACTCACGATTCTGCAATACTTACATAGACAATAATCTGCATATGACTAATTGGAAGAGGAAATTGGGTTGCAAGTGTCAGTACAAGGCCGTGGTGGATTGGTGTGGATGCAGTCCGAATGATTTTAAACTCGAAGATTTTAATCGGCTACGAAACACGGTGGATCGCAATATATTCTTTGCCCGTAAATTCGAACCTGTTATCGATTATAGAATTATAGACCGTGTGGAAGAATGGTTGTATCCTGATCGAATGAACAAAACGATTAGATCGCGAGGTTACGATATGTATTGGCAAAGTCTGTATCATCATGCGGATCTGAGTCCACTACCGGATGATGCATTGTTAACGCTCTCGTATTCCTTGGCGAGATTGGTTTATCGCAAACTGAACATGGATTATAAAAATATTCGCTTGCTGGAAAATACTGCATACTTTCGCGAGAACCGTTTCGCTGGTATATTAATTCTGGCGGAGAGTAAAAAGGAACTTTCTGATGTATCCGCACTGCCTGACAGTCGCGCGAGACGTGTGGAGGTTTTGATCTCTATGCGACACAATTTTTCCGCTAGTAAATTATGGTCGGGAAAGATACGAAGTCTCTCTGTTAGCACGGATTACGATCAAAAGGAACAGACATTTAGAAACTTGATGAGTAGTATAGGGCCATATTCGACTCCGGTCTTGGCCTATGAGTTTGACGCGGGTGTTACAATACCGCAGAATGTATCAATCCTATGGATTGATCCACACGGTCGCCTCGCCGACGTGAATCACATATTGCTCGAAGAAATGACCTTGGTAATTATCATATGCAATATCAAACGTTTTCTTACAGTTGGAATTTTTTAAATCTTCCCCTTTATTTCATAACTAGATCTTGTGTAACTTCATGAATAGAACTATTCTTTTCAAAACTAAACTTCTTCTCTAAACTTCTTACATAGTTCATTTTTCTTCTTTTTCTCTTTATGTTGAAGAAAAAAGAGAAAAAAATGAACGATGCAAAAAGTTCAGTTGAAAAAAATAAGTTTTTGTTTTTTTTTTCTTTTTTTCAGGTAGGACATGTTAAGCCGCAGCTAAACGAACAATTAGCCGTTGGTACTTGGCGACTATTATTAGTTGTCGATACTCAGCTGATAGCGAAATTAAAATTCTTGGTAATTCCGTTGTCTTATTGGAAGACCAAGAGGATAGACTTGGATAAGACGAAAGAGATAATAGATGGTCCGAGCACCGTCTATCATATTACAGAAGAAATGAATAAAAGCTGGTCGAAGTTAGTGAAATCCGCGATAGCGAATGAGCAGATTACACACAGTCAAAATAGGATTGGCGAGGACCTCGACGATTGGCTGGACAGATTAGTATACGAGCACTACGAGATCGACGAGATGTGCGATGTTGATCATGAGATTCGGTCCGAATCGAAGCTACAAAAGTGTCTCGACACCCCTTGGAGCTCTTTGAGCCCCGATTCAAAGGCTGATACTCGTAACCTATGTCAAAACTACTAATTAATTATTTTACCAACTACGTGCCATTTTCGCCGTTTTGAAACCTATTGTACGTGTATAAAGATTGTAAGACATCTTTAGATATTTTTATATCGATTAAACTGTACATATATATATATACTTCATATTTATAAGACAAAAGGTATATATATAAATATATGTATACATAAATTTTTGGTATATGTTGTGTGATTAATATTTCTGTCGGATATTTTCACATTAAAGATTAATGGATTATATTGATAAGGTGAGGTGTCGTTTTCTTTAAGAAAATGTCGAAAGAGATGTTTTAGAGAATTCTTAGGTCGGTAGTTGGTTCTTATATTTAATATATATAAGACAAGGTAATATTCGACCGTTTTAAGTACATTTTTAAAATGTCATAGTCAATTATAAGTCATATTAATATCTTAAGATATTACTTAAGATGATCTTAAAATAAGAACCATCTACGAATACCGACCTTAGAATTCTCTTGCTTAAAAAAACTTGTCTTTTTATCTGGTGATAATAAATATAATAAATACGTGTTACATATTTAATTAAGGCAAAAGAATAATACTTTTGATAATTAATTAAGAAAGATATAGTTAAATATTGTTAGTATATTATATTATTTTTATAATTGTAATATGATTTACATTTTATTTCAAATTTCCCTCTTTGAGATTTCTATCATCTAGGCTTTCTTAAGCTCTATTTATATGTATTCACATAATTCATGCTTAAACTGATATTCATAGTTGGTTCTATTTAAAACCGTTTTAAATATATAATCTTAAGATATCATAAACTAATCACATAGCTATATTAAGAATTACTTAAGCTGAACTTGAGAGAAGATGAATTAGTGTGCGTCTTTTAGCGTATGTGACGTGTACTTTTTGAAGTTAGACATTTTTGAAATCAATTTGTTATATCTATATTTTGTTAGAAAATTCAAAAATATCTTTTCCATCTATTATTTATATTTTATATTTTATATTGATTTTTTATTTGAATATCTCCAAATATCAAGTACAAATACAAACGTAAGTCGGATTGAAAGCAAGAGATGTAAATAAAGAAGAGAATATATTTTAAAAAATGTCATTTTTTTAAACAATCGCACTTCGGTTTTTCGGAATGCTTCGTAATCGTTCATCATGGCGTCGCCAATCAGACGTTTCGTATCTCTCATCCCCTTAAGTAGGAATTCACGTCACTTCACGGCGTGATACGATCCATCGAGTTATCTCGTAGCTGCAAAGTTGCACCAAGTCGCACGCGCAGGAGTGAAGTGGAGTATCTGCGCGAGCCGACCGTGTTGACATCTAGGAAGTTTAAGATGTCGGGGAATGTTTTGTGCTACGAGCCGCTGGTATGTTCGCGGACGAAATGACTTGCTTGTTGTGGCGTCCGTCAGCTAAATTCCGGCCTAAGTTAAATCCCAAGGTGCTGTAAAAACATCGCGCCGCCGGTGGGACCGTGCCAGGTCGTCCAGTCGTCATTTGCCATCGACGCCGACGCCGTTGCCGAGCGGGGACTGGGGAGTACGAGATAGACCGAGGACAGAAAAGAATAAGAGACGAGACGAAGGCGCCAAGGACTGGTGTCACAGTGTATGTGTGTGTGCGCGCGTACCACTGCCAGGACCTGAAGGTATCCGTGATCCCAGGAGTCACGTTCCTCTTTTCTCATTTCTCTTCCCGGTTGTACCGAGCGGACAGGTGAATTTAATCGTCAGGGAAGGCGGACGGAATTAGGTGAACGGTGGAGGTGGAACGCGGGACGATACACACGTGGTGACGATTTTCCAATCATCTCAGCTGTGATGGGAGCCAAGGCGAGTACTGTGGCACAATCCGCTGGTGGCAACGGTCAGTCCTCCACTGGGGCCAATGAGACTACAATGCAGGGCTTCTCTATGCTTCGCTCTCTGCCTGGTGGCGTGAGTATGCTTCAGCATCAACACCAGCAGGCCAATCAGTCGCAGAATTCGCGTATGTCCGGGGACAGTAGACAGCGTGCACGCTCCTTGAGTTCTGTGCCAGATCTCTCCTCCGCTGAGCAGGCTAGCCTCTCCACCTCGGTTGGGGTAGGAGTTGGTCAGGCTCTTGGTCTGCCACAGCTCGACTCCGACGACACCGACGAAGAGAGTGGTCGCGTCTACGCTGCTCACAGCTTGCCTTCGCACATTTGGTCCCTTAACGGTAAGCCTAAGTCCTATGTGTTTATGCATCTACAGACTGGACCCGGAAATTGCTCGCTTCCAGGTCGTCAAACTTGCTATAATTCTTATTGCGACGCTGAAAGTTAACAAATCGTTTTTGTATCATTGACACGTGAATCATTCAACAATTCTTTGTTATTCTGTATCAAGACAAAGAGTACAAACAGTATTGTCAAGACAGATCTGATTGTTTGTTAGCTAGTCATTCGTCGCGCGTCCGTTCATCTGTCTTATGTTTATTCGCGTGACAAGATTATTTTTCAGTCTGTGCCATCAAGCGAGAGACGCATTTTAAAGAATCTCGCTCTCGCAGGGCTTTAATCGACGGTCTCTAACCTAATTGCGAAACGAACGCCGCAAAAAAGCGAGGTTAGGTCGCGCAACCGCGAAAGCTCCACAGACGAAGTTGGTGCGCGACGATGATTCGCGGGTGGAACAGGGGGCGTTTGTTTTGACGCGTGTTGCCGGGGTGGTTGGCCCGGTAACCGCGTACCACAATCGATGATAGTCCGAGGACACATCAGCGGGACCTGGATAAATTTTGAATCGAGAAATATCCGTGGCGTAAAGAGAGAACGAGGAGAAAGGGCGTGTCAGCTCTCGCGTGAAAATCGCACGCGGGTGGGAAAAATGAGGCTTGAGAGAGGATCGCCGCGCGAAACAGCGGCCCACGGCTGAGGTTATGTCGGGTCTATTATGGGAATTATAGTAAGCTCGTGCCTGAACGAGCACGAGGCCGAGGCTGTGGTCCCGGTGGATCGGGTCAGACGGGTCTTTTACGGTATTTGCATTCTTCTGATTTGCAACCCCCTTGATTTTTTTCCTCACTCTTCTTTGCCTGTTTTTTTCATCCTGTCTCTTCTGACATTCTTCACTTTTGTGTTCAAGGTCTAAAGTGTCCTGTATGCTCCAAGTTTATTCTGCCGGATGATATCGAGTGTCACCTGGTCATGTGCCTGACCAAGCCACGACTCAGTTACAATGGTAAGTGGATCGAATAGTGACAAGCTCGTATATCTATCTTGATTAATAATAGATACCATTTCTTAAATTTCCCTTGTTTATTAATCGATGAATCGTTTGCCTCCGAAATGGTACTCATCTGATTTAATTAATTAGCTGATGGTAATTAAGTACGCCTTATGCTTATTTCCATGATAGAGGATGTGCTGACAGATGGAAAAGGCGAATGTGTCATTTGTTTGGAGGAGTTACAATCTGGAGATCTAATAGCCCGCTTGCCCTGTCTCTGTATATATCATAAAAAGTATGTATGATAATGCGATTTATCTGTTATTTTGTTTTAATTCTTTATCTACATATAGTGCAAAAAATATTGACGTGGATTTGTAATTCTTGATATTTATATCAATGTCATTATAGTATGGATTTAAAAATGATGTTAAATTCACATCATATTAATATTAATATTAACATTAACATGATGAGAATTAATAGACACAATATTGTATTAAATCCATATTGATGTTTTTTTTTGAAAAGAAAATATGTTGATAATAGATCTGTTTGCGTAACTTAAAATCTCAAAAAAATTTTGCACTTGAAATAAATATTATTCGAGAGTTGAACAGATCTGATAATGTTATTTGATTATCAAGAAATTCATTGAAAAGAATATAAGTTGCTATAAATTGTTATAAAAATATTAGTATGTCTATATCACTTTTTAATATTGAATTTTTTTAATATTAAAATATAATAGATAATATCGTTTTCTTACTTCTAAGGTAATAACCAAAAAAATTAAGTTTTTTAAAAAAGAGAAAAAACTATTTTTTAATTTAACAAATATTGATTGATAAACTAATATCGACAAAAAAAATATATTCTTAAGCAAGCTCGCGATGTTTTCTTGTTTGCTTGTAAAAATTTTAGTAAAGTACTAGAAATTATATATTTCGTGTGATACAATTCTTAGTAATTTACTAGAACCCAAGCAAAAAAAGATGTATCATGTACTGTTGATTTTAAAAACATATTGAAAAGTCTTTTGTCATTTTTGTTTCAAACCTTTATCTTTTTTTAGTTTTTAATGTTCTACAAAATTATAACAAACTCGAATAATATAATAATAATTAAGATAATAAATAATCAAAAGTTACAATTCAAAAAATATCACTAACAGTTTATATTCATCTAATTCATTTATGATAATAATTCGAAAATGATTCTTCTAGTCGGATTCTTTTTGAAGTAAAAGAATGATGTAGTGTTAAAATAATACTTATATTGTTATATATTATAAATACAAATCATTAATTACTTAACAAATTAAAAATATCACCTTTAGTTACTTATATACATTATGATAAGATAGATAATATAAAATTTCATATTTCTTCTAGCTGTATTGATAAGTGGTTTCAAGTGAACCGTAGCTGCCCTGAACATCCTGGAGATTGATTTGTACCTGCTGAACTTGGTGAAGTATAGTGGAACAAGTTGCTAGCCCAATGGACATTTACGTCGATGGGATTGAGGTGGCAGGAAATGGCAGAAATTTTAAAAGAAGCTAGTCAAGGTGGCTGCTAGTCCGCAATGGTGATTGGTGCGTGCGGTGAATTGTTCAACTGAACAAGTCTCACTCATCAAATCGAACATACGGAAACACAGATGTTTGATTCAATCCTCAATTCTGCTGTTGTTAAAGAGGACTTAAATAACAAAAAAAAATCGCCATAGGATTCAACGATACACAATGCTATTACCTATACGTATCTATAATTAATCTATTATTGCTCTATCGCTTAATATCAATTGTACTATATTTATAAATTTTACTTAGTTTTACATCTTGAACTCAATTTAGCGCTTAAGCAAGACAATCTTTATTATTATCAATCATGATTTCTTCTTCTCTTATTCTTTTTACAATTCTTTTTTTTTTTTTCTTTCTGGAAAAGGGGGACTGGACGAATCTTAGTCAAGGAGACCTGCATAAGAGCAGGTGAGCTCTACCTTAGATAAGTTAGTTATATACTTTAATTAATTTTTAGTATTGAGACGATATATCGTAATTTCCGTTGTCTGTTGGGGAATGAGTGCTAGAAAGGATATTTTTGATACTTTCATAAAAGGGAGAGCCAGAATGTGTATAAGAGTTTCGAACGCTGGAGATGACGTAACACTGTTGATGCTGTAGTAACAATAAAGGTTCTGATTTAACCTTCCTTACTGAGATTCATACTAATGTGATAATCTCTTTTGTTGTTATTAGAAAGAATTGACACGCCCCGTGTTACCGAGATGTACAGTCTATTGTCGATTACTGAGGATTACCTACTGTATAATTAATCTCTTTTGTATATGGATAAGGATTGACATAACCCAGCAGAAGTAGTTTTTGTAATACGAACAATCAAAGTCTATCATTGTTCCGGTAATATAATATATACGCAAAATCGTATATGTTCGGCTCGGATTTGTCTTTGCGTGCGATTTAAAGATACAAACTAACAAAGCAATGAGACGAATACGATGAGAACAGAAAAACGAAAGCGATACGATGCAAAAACGAGAGAGGAATTAGAAATAAATTATATTAATAAAAATCGAACGCGTAAACATAAAGTATGTACATATATATGTGTATATATATATATATATATATATATATATATATATATATATATAAAATATATATATGCATACTCTCGCGCACTTTCTCTCGACAGATATTTAAGTACCAAGCTAAACATTTTTCATTGATAAATGAGATATAAACTGAAAAAATTTACAAGCCACAAAAAAGTTGTTCGTTGGACTGCAAGTTCGTTGGTCTTTAAAAAAGATTAATTCGGAGCTTTTAAAATATATTTATTATTATAAAAATATATATATGAAATGAATAAATTAAATAAGTATATAAAAAAGAAAGAAGTCTCTGTATTCAAGAGAAAGTGCGCGATGCCTAAAACATCCTGTATGTATATATATATGTACACCTTTTTTAAGCTATACGAGAGGTAAGTGGCCGTAGAGATGACAAGCTCGATTTCGTAAAGAAATAAAAAAATAAAGAAAAAAAAGATGGAGGAAGATGTAATAAAGATGCGATATCGGTAATAGCGATAACAATATTGCAGGAAAATTTTTCTTTGTATTTTGTTACTAATCGAGAACGAGGATTGTGTCTCGCGGCTGGTCATTTATCGATTTTACGATATGTGTAAGACTCGTTGTATGCGACGATTTTATAAAGACGGAATGCGGGGAAGAAAGCGGAAGGTAATCGCGCGCAATGAGGGACGCAAATAGATCGCATACATCCTACGGCGCAGCGAACGACGAAACGCAAGGAGCACGTGCGTTACATATGTAGTAGTCGAAGACACACTCATGCATCGCACGTGCTTGCCTCGCTCTCGATCTCGGTAGCGGTATTCTGTATTGCGAATCTGTTCATATCTTAGTTGTACATACCTTCTTGCTGTAAAAAAAAGGAGGCATTATATATATGTGTGTATTCGAAGGCGGTAGTAAGGTGCTGCAACTAAAATAATAAACAGAATCAACGATACCTGTTTTATTATTTAGAATTCAAGAAAGAAACACGAAATATAATGATAGATTTTTTTTATGTACATTCTTATGTCTATGTCTTTTATTTTCTATGAAATGCTAAACCAACATATCCAATTTTTAATATTAATTGGCAAGTTTTAAATTACAATTCTGCTAAAGCTTTATACTTAATACTTCATATTTTTTTCTGTCTGAAACTTTGCTTGCCAGATATCCTTAATTTTTAGTCATTCGACAAATGTATTATACTTTTTTAGATAAAAATAGACTCGAGATCGTTTAAAAAATTTGTCGAAAGAGAGCTTAGTTCTTGGGACATCTTTTATTGAACCGTGTCGTCTCACAATAGTTACATTGTAATACTTTTTGTTGATTTAAGATGTAAGGTACGGAATTCCTCTATCTGAGAGGCTGTAACAATAACGATCTGAGTGTCGTCAAACAAAACGTAAGAGCCCGAAAGAATGCGTCTACTCTAGCTCCGTAGAATAAAGAGAATGAAATGTGGAAGGCGATGGAAGCCTAAACTCGCAGGATTGTAACTGTGGACACACACAGGTTGTAATGAACCATTTGTATGTACGACATTATTGACTTAAATATATAGTTTATAAGCTATGTTCGATTTATGAGACGTTTAATTTTAGAAGCTGATTTTATTTTATGTGCGAGCAGGAACATGAATCGTGCGATCATGGTAATTATGGGATATTGTGAATGATTATTATACAAAGATAATTTTTTATTCTTCGACCATATAGCCTGATTTTGCTTTATTAAAAGTTAAGTTGAACAATATTTTTTTAAATGTTAGATCGAAATAAAATAATGTTTTGTTTTAGTATTAGATTGAAACGAAGCTCTGTTTAAACAAAATTCATGTATGATTTATAAAAGATTAAGATTTGATCATTTAAACATTTATTCATGAATATATTATATAACTTGAAGATAAATTCTTGACCATTCTTTTCAATTGATTACTACAAGTACTCCGTTGTTTTTGCCTATTGTAAATTTCTTTCAATTTAACTGAAAATGGATACATTATTCATTACATAAATATGTAAACATTATACCATATATATTTGATAAATCATCATAGAGATATTTTATTTTTTTTGTTTGCTGTGTTAGGAAATTCTATCCTATTATATTATTTTTTGTTCTTAAGCAAGTATTTCAGAAAGATTTTGAAACATCTGTATGAATCGTAAGATTTTCAAACCAAGAGTGTTATAATGAATCATCTTGTAGGGATATATTTTGTGTGGGATTTGGTTTTTTTTTACCTGCTCTTAGGAAATTCCATTCGGTTCCATTTATAATTCAGAGACAAAGACACATCTTCTATACGCTTACCTAAAACAACATAAGATGTATAATTTCAGCTTGATAATAGTTTTTATTTTTTTTTCAAATTCAAATCATGCATATCTATGATGTCAAAGTAGAACTTTGGCCATTTATCATGATTGTTGATATCAAGTCAATATTAACAATAATTAATCCATCGATATTCTTGAAATTCGAAAATAATTTACAAAATTATCTAGCACTGAAATGTAGTAAATAAATTAAAAAATTTTAATTAATCATTAAATTTTAATTAGAACTCAGTAGAGAAATGTGATTGTTGATGCAGAGCATATATGGTAATTCATATTACGCTAAGACAGTTAAACATGGTTCAATGTAAATATAAATTAGAAATAGAATTTAATAAGTTATATGGAGCAATTAAAACTTAAATTCGCGATTTTTATTATTTTGAATGACTGATATATCTAAATTTTTTCAACCTAAAGCCTTTTTAATTGCATCTCTACATTCCCAGAATTGCTAGAATGTTTACTACCTGAACTCAAGTTACTTTTTCGTCTTTTTAAAGGTCTTTTATATGAATTTCCGCATTCCTCTAGAATGGTCAACTTTTTCTTTAAAAAAGAAATGTGAAAAGTGAAAATTTTTATGTATGTATATATGTATGTATATATATATATATGTATATATATGTATGTATATATATATATATGTATATATATGTATATATGTACTTTTATCTAAACATACAAAGCTTTTTACGTTTCCGCTCTAAGAAAAAAGTTTTATGATCAACTCTCAGGTAGCAATTCCTCTAGAATGGATCAACTTTTTCTTTAGAAAAGAAACGTGAAAAGTGAAAATTTTTATGTATGTATATATGTACCTTTATCTAACAATCATACAAAAAATTTTTTATCGTTTCCGCTCTAAGAAAAAAGTTTTATGATCGATTCTCAGGTAGTAATTCTAGCCAATTCTAACAACATTAGTGTTGAAATGTTCCATACTATCTATCTAGATTTCTATTATGATTGTTTAAATTCGTCAAAAGTAAATACATTTTTTTATTAATTAAAAATTTAATTATCACATTTAATGAAAACAATAAATACATCCAATAGAAACACATATTTTTCAAAAATTCTAGCAAAACGACGAGTCCACTGATTCATAATCTGTTTCACATGAAAATACCATGGTGGAAAATACTAGAAAAATCTATATCATAGATTTTTATATATTTTCATATGCGAAATTTTTTCGAAAATTGGCCCAAACCGAGTAAACGAGAATGGATTGAAATGTAGTCAGAAATAAGTATTCCCAAACGTTAAAATAAATCCTTTTCTTCAATTCAAATGTAATTTTTATTTATTTATAGGAATTGCATGAAGCACATTTCTATAGTCTTCAATATAAAAATAATATCTAGCTTTTTCTGTGAATGGTGAATATTGCTCAATTTAAAATTCTGAGTAGGAAATGCTTGAGAAAGTTTCCCAATCCAGTTGAATCCAATAGAATCCAATTAAATAAAAAGAAATTTCTTTATTCAATTAGATTTATAATGGACTTAAAATACGCATTAAAATTTTAATCTATTTTAATACCTACTTTTGATTATTAGAAAGTTCGAAGTTACGAATCATTATCTGTAGACTCAACGTTCAATTGAAATTTTTGCGTGCTTCTATTAAATGCATTTATCTCTCTCTTTCTCTCTCTCATTCTCTCTCTCTCTTTCATTAAAATGCTTTCAATTAAATCTTTAATAAATAAATGTTTATTTTTAACGAATCTAAACAATTGTAATATGGAAATAGTATGGATCAGTATTACTGCAATATTAAATACAAGGTCTTATTTTCGGAAAATATAAATTTTTCGAGAATAAGATCTCATATTTCAAATCTATAATCATGCGCCGTCTTAAAATTTCAGCCAACAAAATGATCATAAAGCGCCTCTAAATTGTATTTCTATTGAATATCGATTTTACTCGGTGAAGATCGCAAGTCTATCCATTCCGTATGAAAAAATTGTAGCTCTGTTCTTTTTCATTGAACTCTCTCCCTATTATAGAAGAGAAAAGAAGAAAAGATGGTATCTTTGTTTTCTCTCTCTTCAATATCCAGATATATGTATATTTATCTTGTTTTAAGTGCAAACATTTTTGAGAATTACAAATAACAGCGAACAGACCTATGGACAGATCAAAGATATGCGTATAGAGATCCTGGGGATCGAATAAGATTGATTGGTTATCGTAAACGCATTGGTGGGGGGAGAGGAAACGTTGCACGACGAGTTGTGGTTGGTCGGTGCGGTAGCCTCGGGGTGCTTTGGAGGTTATAGCGAGCGTCCGGCGAGAATCGGGTTTTTGTTCGTGAGTTACCGCGCGGGTGGCTCAGATCGGTGGCAGCAGACGCGTTTCGTCGTTACAAGCGGAAGGACGCGCATCGGGCTTGATACGAGTGGCGGCGCATCTACCGCAGCTACCGTCTACACGTGAATTCAGGCCGCTCACGCGTTTTACGTACGGTAAAGTGGACTCGATGTCGATAATATGTCGGCTACGAGCAACGTTAGGACGACACGGATGCATAGGATGGCCTGTCGGGCCGTTTGACGATTATTTATGAATTCACGGAAAGATCTGAGGAGAGGGTATTCACGATACAATTACAACAATAACAACAACATCAATAACAATAATAACATGGTGAAGGAGAAGGCGAATTCGATCCGCATGTATGACTCGGAGGGCTACAGACGTAGGGCCGCCTGTATCTGCGTCAAGAGCGATCTCGAGGATGAGGTAAGCCAGCTGGCAGATGGCAGCCACCTGTATCTTTGCCGGCATGCGGTCGTTACAAGTGCCATGCTCGAACCGGCTAGTTTTATTTTTCTCTCCAAGAGTCGATCTTTTATCCGATTGACCTGAACTTGTTTCGTCGAAGTCGACAAATAAATTGAACTCTCTTTTTCTCGCATGAAGTCTCTCACATATATCGTGAATTCTTACAGGTATTACTAGTTACATCCAGTCGAAGACCTGACAGTTGGATAGTACCAGGCGGTGGCGTCGAACCCGAGGAGGAACCAGCGGTCACCGCTCTTCGCGAGGTCCGGGAAGAGGCTGGTGTTTTAGGACAGTTAGGCCGTTGTCTTGGCACATTTGAGGTTATAACTCGTGATGTATGCCACACAGATATTATGTTATAATCCTTCATATATCATGTTTTCCCTTTTTTTTTATTAATGTACTGTGTTCTATACATAGCTAAATCATTAGCTGCGTTCAAGAAACAAGAACAACTTTTTAATTGTTGTAAGATTCTTTAATATGATTGGTTTATATATTTTGATCCAGTGAATAATTAAAAAGCCCAGTTTTTTTTTAACTTCTTGCTTTGTTCATCTTTTTCCTTTTCTCTTCATGTTGGAGAAAAAAGGAAAAGATATGTCAATAATATAAGAAGTTTAACTAAAAAGAAGGTCTAATAACAAATCATATTAAAAAAATGTTTGTGCTTAACAAAAAAAGACAGTGCAATTTTTGTAAAATTCTTTTGCAATTATTGTAAAATTCTTTAAGGGTCTTACCCTTAGATCCTTACTTGGATTTAAATGTATAAACTAATCATATTAGAGAATCTTACAACTATTGCTTTTTTTTGTTGAATGTAACTGTAATCTGTTCGCCTTGCATTTTTTTCTCTTCAACACTCGAATATATACTTATCATTTTAAGTGTCAAAAATTTTTGATAATTTAAACCAGTGGGAACCTTCAATCATTCAGTTTGTTAGTTTCGAGACCGTTGATCCCAAGCAAGATAGTAACAGTACTGATAAGGCAGATTCTTTCATTTTACATGGCTTTCCTTTTACAGAACACAGAGCACAAACACCGAACGGAAGTATGGGTTATGCGGGTGACCGAGGAGCTGCCGGAGTGGGAAGATTCGCGCGCTATCGGCCGGAAGCGAAAGTGGTTCACCATACCAGAGGCCCTGCTGCAGCTTGGTCAACACAAGCCCGTCCAGCGCTCTTACCTTCACAGCCTCCACAATACCAATCCACGACATAATCCCACCTCTCAGCTGTCCAATCATTCGCACTCTACGATGGCGTCTATCGAACTAATGAATAACTCTAGTAATAATACCCATTTGAGCGAACACAGCTAATATTGTCGTGGATTAAACCCGTTTTTTAATCCAAAATTCGACCGCCATGGATTCTCTCCGAGCAAAAACTTGCTGTTTCTTCTCCCTTCTTCCTTTAAGGGAATTCACTATGCAACTCTACTGTTGTGTTTTATATATATAAATTGATATTATCTATGTGCTTATCTTTATCATTATATTCTTAGGTTAATTACTACGATTATCACGTTTAGTCTTAGATTGTTGATAAATCAGTTCGTGAAGGAGCATCTTTTCTTTTTTGTAATCATATTTTCATTTCTGATGTGACCTTTTTTTATCGCGCGAGAAGAGTGATTAAGTCAATTATTTTATTGTCATTATTATTTAGTGTTTTGTGCCTAATATATGTAGAATGCCATACACGTGATCCTTTTCCATGTTCGCATATCCTGCTATACTGTTGCGCGAACTTTTTCTACATTTTGTCGAGGCGAAGCGAAAAAGTTGCGTTATACTTGTTAATATACAGACGATAACTTATGTACTTTGTATATTAACTTCTTGAATAAATTTTGTAATGATTTCTGCGAATAAGATGCGCGCAGAGCTACTGCTCTATACCCTCCGTCTATAAAAAAAATTCAAATTTTTGCAGATATACATAGGTGTATTAATATTCATTGTTAACAGCTTAAGTTTCTCGAATAATGTATGACTTTAGATATCTATAATTTTCTGTATTTATTTTTTTGCGATACTTTGTGATGACAAATTTGTATAGCTTAGGTTTTCTAGATTTCTGTGGAAAGAAAGGATCTAAGGAGAAAGTGAACAATTTTTGTAGCAGACTAATATGAGACATTAAATTTTTACAATTTAAATAATTATATTTTTATTTAATTCTCTTTACATACATCCTAGCGCACAATATTAGATTTTATATCTTTTTTTGACATTCTTTTGAAGTTTAAATATACTTGTCTCATTTTAAACACTTTAGTTTCCTTTTTTAAACAGCATTTTTCTTGATTTTTTTTTTTAAAGTGACTAAAAATCAAGTACAAACAATTGAAAGTCAGATAAACATCGGCTATGCGTTCGGGAAATACACTATCAGCGCTATTTGTGTCATACTAGCCTTGTATTGCCTTGTAGACAAATAGTATAATGAGCATGCGCAGATCATAAAAAATCCCACGTGATTGTTGCAATAATTTTGTAACGTGGGTGAAGTCAATTTATTAAATTTTATATTTAAAAAGGAAAATATTTAAATAAAAAAATAACGTGACGTTTTTTCTTAAGTAAGTACAAACTTAATTGGAAATATATTTAAGTTAATATAGTTCTTTTATCCGTAATATTTTGATCAATCATTGAGGTTAGGATGCATGACACAGGCATCAGAATTTCAATAAAAATTTTTCGAAATGTGTATAAAAAATTACATAATTCATTGCAATTATCATTGCGTTTACATACCTATATACTTTGAAGACAAATCTGAGAAAATGAAGGAAGAACCAATGGAAGACGTCGCGAACGAGAGCGAAAGCAACGAAAGCAGCGATGAGTCCATGGAAGGCGAGAATGCAAACGAAAGTCAAACAGAAACCAAATCACAAGTGTATCTTCCAGGACAAGCTCTACAAGAAGGAGAGGAACTTACTGTGGATAAGTCGGCATATAAATTGTTGCATCACGCACAATCTGGAGCACCGTGCCTCAGCTTCGACGTGATACCAGATGATTTGGGTAATTCCAGAGAGAGTTATCCCTTAAACATGTATATAGTCGCTGGGACACAAGCTGCCAGGACACACGTTAATAATCTACTTGTCATGAAAATGTCTAATTTGCATGGTAATAAGCAGCATTCTGATGATTCAGAAAGTGAATCAAGTGATTCAGAAGACGAAGATGACGAGAGTAAGCCGGTTATGAGTGTTGCTCCTATCAAACATCAAGGATGCATTAATAGAGTGAGGTAAATATTCTAGAAAAGTCACATCACATTGATAATTGAAGACTGTCGAATATATATTTGCATACATTTTTATTTGTAATGTTTACAGATGTACAAAAATTGGTGGAGGAATTCTAGCTGCCAGTTGGAGTGAACTGGGACGTGTAAATATCTGGAATTTACAAGAACAATTGAGTGCAATTGAAAATTCCAGCTTGCTGACTGCATATCGTAATAAGTGTGATAAAGCAAGTGCAGATATTAAACCATTGTATGCATTTAAAGGCCATTTATTTGAAGGATTTGGTCTTGATTGGAGCTACTTAGAACCTGGTACTCTAGCATCCGGTGATTGTAAAGGTAACATTCACATATGGCGAGTTGATAACAGTGGTGCATCCTGGCATATAGACCAAAGGCCATACAATTCACATGCTCCACACAGCGTGGAAGATTTGCAGTGGTCGCCAAGTGAAAAGAACGTTCTGGCATCATGTTCTGTAGACAGAAGGTTTGTATTTTCTATAAAATATTTATGTGCTCTCTTATATAATTAACAAGGAGAGGACAGTGAACTCGTTACAGATTTTTACTTCTTTTAACATAGTGAATCTCATAAAAAAGTAAATTGTCTAAGCGTTTTATTGAATACCTTGTTCGTAATATTTTTTTAATATATAAAGAAAATCCACACTAATTATGGAAAATTCATTAAACAAGTTTTCATATAATATATAACTTATAATATAATGAACAAAATATAGACTCAAAGCTCAATAATGAATAGATTTTTCAGCTATGATAACCTAAGTAAAACTTCATACACAGAGCACCTTTGATACCACAGCTCAAAAACTATCCATTAGACAGATGTCATAGACATTTATGTTGAAGGAAATCGAAATCCGTGACAAGTCAATTGTATCTTTCTTGTGAATAAAATTGAAAATTGAATATTATTGCTTCACAAATTATTATGAAGATTATTTTATTCTAGCATAAAGATTTGGGACATGCGAGCAAATCCACAGAATGCGTGCATGTTGACAGCGTCTGGCACTCACATGGCTGATATCAACGTTATTTCCTGGAATCCGAAGGAAAGTCAGTTTATGGTATCAGGCGGAGACGACGGGATGCTCTGCGTATGGGATTTGCGACAGTTCGGACCTAATGGTGCAAGTCCGGTCGCTACTTTTAAGCAGCACACTGCGCCAGTCACTACCGTAGAATGGCATCCCACTGAAGCCACAGTGTTTGCTTCCGGCGGAGCTGACGATCAGATTGCTCAATGGGATTTGTCAGTAGAAGCAGATCACACAGAAGAATCTCAAGACAGCGTGTTAGCTAAGTTACCGCCACAACTACTGTTCATACATCAGGGTCAATCAGATATCAAAGAGTTGCATTGGCACCCGCAATGTCCAGGAACTATAATATCAACCGCGCATTCAGGATTCAATATATTCCGTACGATTAGTGTGTAATAGAATACTATACTCTCTAGGATAATATAAAAGAATATATTTTTAAGAGTCTGTGAAAAACGATATATTATGTAAAATATATCTACAAGATCTTTGTTTCTTAAATTAATTTTTATTCCTATTTATGTAATTTTTTAATTTCATAATAATCATTATTTTAAAGATGGACTATGATGAATTATTGTAATCACAAATGTCTTCACAAAATGCGTTGGTTAAAACATTATCGATTATTTATTTATTAATAATAAGGACAACAGGTGTCTTATAGTAGGCCTCCCATGTGGACAACTCCATGGATTCTGCATTTGTGCCATTTGCATTATCAGTCTCTGCATCTCGCTGAAGTTTAATGCTGTACCGATCATGACCGCGCTGCGACACGCTCTGGACGCTAACATTTGCCTAACACGACTCGGACGATATATATGCTTATCCATGTTTTCATTGCCTGCTTCTCTAATGAGGAATACTAATTCTTCAATGTCCTCTTGACCAAACTGCCAATGACCACTAACAGGCATTCCTATTAATTCTATTTTTTTGCTAGGTTCAGCTAAAAGTTGTAAAAAAAAGTTGCATGATGTAAAAAATTAATGATGTAAAATTTAATATTCCATCACGTTTTTACATTTTGCTAATATTTTTTAAAAAACGACTTATAAAAAAATCAATCATAGAACTAATAATGAGACAATAAAAATTTTGAGAATTGAATACATGCCTTGCTCATTGATATTAAAGGTAAATCCATTATCTTCGAACATTTGCTGATGTTCTATAAGTATCGTTTCATTCAATGCGGAGAAATTCAGTGATTTTGGTACAATAAGCTTCTGAGTTTTTAGCTTCGTTTCATTATTGAGCTTCTCGAATCGAAATTTTTCGTCGGTGGCATGTTGGTCGATAATAAATAAATCATCCTCCAAGCGAGCTATTATGAAACCAAGATTAAACTGACCTATTATCTCCATCTATAAAAGATTTCTAAGTTCAAAACATAAATGTATAAAATTTCGATATTAATACTTTACACAATAAATTATATTTAATAATTGTATATGATATAATGAAGTACATTACATATCTCGCTCATATTTGCTATAATAACGACACAACTCAAAGAGCAAAGTTTTCTAGAAAATAAGTTTGAATCATTACAATTTTGTAATACTAATTTTTTGGTGTAATAATTGATTATAGAAGAATAAAAGTATGTTCTTTTAAAATGTATACTTTCTTTTTTTCATTTTTTTTTAAATACAATTCCAAATGACAATTTTTGAATTATGCTATTAAAACAAATAAGTGATATATATAATAAAAAATTATCTAATAAAAATTATATAAATTACTAACCTTCCCAAATGAATCTTTTGTCAATTCTTTTTGCAATTCTTTTTCAGCCTCGCCTTGATTAGCTTCCATTTGTACTCTATATTTTATTCTTTTAGCTATATTGGCAGATGTTCTAACGATATTTACTTTTTCGTTTAATTTTTCTTTTATCGTTATTGTACTTATCACCATTTCTGTATCTACAGGCTTTTTCATTGATTTGATATTAGTTTGAATATTACTTTCTTTCACAATATGTGATACCGAAGGTGATACTTGTAATCTTTTAGCTGGCGGTTGCGTGTGACTAGACGAGATTGTCCTTTTCAAGCCAAAATTTAACTCCGTTAAAGTCTTAACTGTAAAATTCCCTTGTAGTTTGTCCCATTTTACTGTCAAACTGAATTTCAGTGTCGCTAATATGAGACGTTCTTGCGTAACAAATATTGTCCTCTTATCAGGAGTAACATTAACATCGGCGCATTGCCGGTCTAATTTTAAATTAAAAAAGACAAACGGATACTGTTTATTGTTGTATTTATGATACACATTATTGATCAGTTTACTGACCTTCGTGAGATCACACGGTCGACCATTCACATAAAAAAATTGTCGATCGGGCGAGGAACGTCCGATTGTGTGATTGCAAGTGCTCACGTAACACTCCCAATCGAAATCTGCCGTAATGTCATTAGGCAAATTGTATTCTTGCAATACTATTTCGTCCGGAGATTGTAATTCGAGTTTAACGATTCCGTCCAGAGACTTCTTGCCAAATACAGAATTGACATTGTTCAATACATCGTCGGTGTTCCTAGTGGTCACGATAAGATTGGGCGATTTGCCTGATATCAAATTAGAACATGTAATCTTGACACTGGTGGAGACTAAGCAGTAACTGTACAAGACTTGGATAGCGCGCGCGTACTCTTTCTTCAGATTCTTCTGAAATTCCTTCGCTCTCACAGGTAGATTTTTGAATATGTTCTTCACATGCACCGTGGTACCTTTTTCTCTGGCACATGGTTCTTTCTTCGTGAGCACGCCATTCCGATCGAATTCTAATTTAAAACCATGTTCATTCGATGCATGCCTGGTGATCATGCTCAACTCAGACAAGGCACACAATGAGCTCAATGCTTCGCCACGGAAGCCAAATGTATTTACTTCAGTCAAGTCTGTGAATTCCCGAAGCTTTGAGGTATGATGTTTTAAGCCTGACGAAAGAAAAGAAATTACTGTATTAACAATTATCTTCAATCTACACACATAAGTTATATATGATTCATAATATTAAAATATTAAGAAAAAAAATAGCAAATATAAATAACAGCACTATAATTGGATGTTAATAAAACCTTAAATCAAATGACCCAACTGTAACCTGAGTTAATAACTTCAAGAAGAATTTAAACATTATTAAATGATTTATATTTTTACTTATAATTAATACTACTATAATTGTGTAGAATTTAATTCATGCACTAATTGCAGCGCTGTTACTTATATTTATAGTTTTTTTTTCTCTTAATATCTTCAATTCCTTTAATAGAAGACTGATTTTAAATTAAATTCTAAACTAAACTAATTTCTGTAAGAAATAAATGTATTATTCCAATTGATAATTATAGATCTACCTAAGCCTTCAAAGTCTTGTTCCAAAACGCCACTGCCATTGTCATTGACACTAATGCAAGTTTTACCATAATCAGTAAGTTTAACATCAATTACTGTAGCACCACTGTCCAAACTATTTTCCACTAACTCTTTGATTGCAATCGCAAGATCGAGCACCACCTAATAAAATATTTATATATTTATATAGTATTTAGTATATAATATATAGTATTTCTTTTCTTATAAGAAACATTACAACAATACTATCCAAGATTTATTAATGTTCATGACTGTTGCTTTTCTTTTTTTTAATAAAGATAGACATAAGAAGAAAGATAATAGGCACGAATATTAATACATATCATATTAAACCTCAGAATTACAAATCTTGGACAGTACTGCTTTACAACTACAATTGAAAAATAAAAATATAATTAAGGAAATTGCACAATAATAAAAATATAAATAAATAAGTTGTATAAATAATAAATTGTAAATTGCATAATAATAATAATAATAATAATAATAA
>Ga0157364_1000980_pt1 | contig 22748 bp, 12 predicted proteins | sample AttsexASBM2_FD_111476 | JGI IMG/M metagenome (GOLD analysis project Ga0157364, IMG submission 111476) | Fungus gardens microbial communities from leaf cutter ant in Ribeirão Preto, State of São Paulo, Brazil - Atta sexdens ASBM2 | ecosystem: Host-associated > Fungi > Mycelium > Unclassified ...
ATGGATATCCATCAAATCTGAAAAATTTTTATAATCTTTACAATAGTCTATGGCACGAAGTAAAATTCATACAAAAATGCGGTATACAACAGTCGAAAGAGAGAATTTTTACTTTAAATTTACTTTTTTATTGAGTGTTGTTTTTTATTGATTGTTTTTCACCAAGTTATTAAACATTGCAACAAAAATGATCACTTTTGTCCACATCATTTGTGAATGATATCCTCAAAACACGTTAGCCTTGAAAATTAAAAAATTTTAATTTTTTAAATATCTAAAACTTAAAATTTAAAATTTATAAAATTTATAACATATTTAAATATGTTTTAATATATATATTAAAACATATTTAATGTATTTTCTAAATAATGTTAGTTTTTCTAAATATTGAGCGCCAGTTGAAATAAAAAAATTTTTTTAATTAAAAAAGAATGTTACTTAAACTTAATTGTTATTGCGTCTTAAATTGCACACAACACACAGATCAGAGATATTTATTATAAAAATTACGAAATATTTACCGTATATTTTCTAGTATTTATATAAAATATTTAATATATATTTTATTAATGTTTTCGAATAAAGCTTATATAAAAATATAAAATATTTATTGTAAATATATATTGTAATATTTATTGTAAATATTCTATGTTCTGGGAATTATGATACATTTACTACACCTTCTTTCATTTATCATTTATAGTTCCAAGCTGACATTCAAAAAACTGAAGTCGAGGACATCGAGCTCTTATTATTTAAATTACAACTCCCGTAATTCGAATAATAAATTTTGATATGAATATTTAAAACTGAATATAAACTTGCATAAATAGAATGCAGATAAAAAGAATTCTACTGCAAATATTATCACCAATGTTAGCTTACTTTAAAGAGTTAGGCAATCCCTATTGTTTTTTCTAGAAAATATAAGAACGACCATAAATTTTTTAAAGCTTTTAGTAAATTAAATTAATTAATTAACACACTTCAATTGTGTGACACATGCATAATTGACTATAAAACTTATCAATATATTTTTTTGTCATTGCCTTATTAACTTTAATAGCACATTATTTGCGCAAGATATTAAAGCGTATAAAATATATAATTGCTATTTTTTTAACATTTTTCAGAAATTCTATTATAAAAAATAAAAATGATAAATGCTACTATCAGCAATTTTTTTAAAAGTTTATTATAGTAGATAAAATCTATTGACTCTCATCTGCAAGAATTAATTTTCCGCAAGAATTTAACTTATTTATGTAATGTTCATATATGTATACGGATCCATTATGTAAATTATTTATAAGAGTATAAGTATGTAAACATTAGATATTCTCTTGGTGTGATAGAGAAGTATCATATTACGAAAACTTATTTATCCTATTTTCATCTTTTTCGTTCTATTAATAATATAGCAGGCCAGTCGTAAGTATTCATATACAAATACATGTAATATATGCTTAAATATAATTAAATAAATTCTTTATTACATTCAATAAAAATCTGAAGAGCATATTAATGTAAATAAAGAAAAGATTATTTTGTTTTTAAAGAGAGTGCAGTTATTGCTTATTTTTTTATAAAATTTGACTATTAAAATACAGATTCACAATATTTGAAAAACCAATATTTATTATCATAAATTTACTGAAAATATACAGAATGTGTTTTCCGTGCATGATACTCTATTGTCCCATAGAAATACAATTGCACGCTGATAGAATGATATTGATAGAGAAATCACTTAAGAGAAATCGGTTTTTTTTTTCATATTAAATAGTATGTCAATGAAATAACTTTAATTATAAACGACGTAACAATTCTTATCAACATTAAACTTCTTATTTTTAATTTTCTTACAATAACTAAAAAAATTTTACAAAAAATATAAATAGATTAATTACATGTAATACATATATTACATTATTATATGCATATTATACATTATTATATACATATATTATATTATTATATGTAATACATATAATATGTACAAAGTTTTATTTAAAAATTGTGATGTGCGTTCTATGTAGGATAAACAAATAGACAACTGGAAACAAGATACCGGAATTATATTTGATTACACAGAAATATATTTAAACATTTTGTAATTACTGAATATAGAAATTACGATCATGATTTTGATTAGAAGAATGTTAAAATTTTAGATATCGAATAATGGAAAAGCATTTAATTTCATGAAAAGTTACATATTAAATTAAAAAAAAAATTTTAATTTACAATTCAATACAGAATATTTATTTTATGCGTATGTGGTATTTAACATTTATTTACTGTATTTATTGTTCATAAATATAGTAAGTTTATTTACTATTATTTTATAATATTGCAGGATACTCTTTAAATCTGATCTATAATTGAGTAAACATAGTTGTAAGTAGTCGTATTTATAAGAAATCACCAATCAGTAGGATATTATCCTCGTATTCAATTGTGATTGGTCAATTCTTACAACTACAATTATGTATAATACAATACTTACAACCAGGGCCAGCTCTAGTAATCTTAATGTGGGACCAGGTGCAAAAAAATGCAGGGCTAATTCTTGGAAAGAAAAATCATTATATCAAAAATAAAAACATATTCTTTAATAATAACAGTTTGAATGTACTTTAAATATAAAAATGTCTTTAAGACTGCATATGTAATATACACAAGTAATAAATGAAAAAAAGCCTTTATGCGATTAAACTGTATTTTAAAATCAGTGCTTAAATTTTTTGTATGAATTTATACACATATTCAATTCTGTAAAAATGCACCAAAATGTTTCCGTTTTAAAATGCATTTATTAACAAAACTAGAGTAGTAATATCACAATTAAATTTACTAACAATTTAAATAATATTATGTATATAATATATTGCTAATGTAAAAAATTAAATTAAGTGTATACGCAAATAAGATACATGAATCAATTTCTCATAGATTTGCTAAGTTATTACCAACTTAATTTGTTTTGTATGCAAGCAATTTTGGCGAGGTAGCCAGCCTTACAAAAAATGTTTTTAAATTAAAATAATAAATACATTACAATATTACGTTACCAGTAATGAAATGTGTAATAAGTAATCAAATATATGTAAATAAAATATACTGTAATTTACTGATTATTTGCTAATTAAAAAACTTACATTATCAATAATTATAATATTTAACATTTATTGCTTTATTAAGAAACGTTGTTGCGAAGCCGGATATGGTCCTTTGACTAAAACCTTTGACTAAAGTTCTGCTTACAACTACTTTTACAATTATAGATCGGGCTTTATATACGTTCAAATAATTACTTTTTTAATACGTACTTGCTTTTAACATTTCATAGTTTTTTTCTGACATCCAATCTTTGATTCATTGTCAGTCATAATGTTATTGTGTTTAATTCTTCCGATACAACTACGAATTTTTTTCTTTTATTTTTACATTCTTGATCTTTAAGTAAGTTTTCTTTCTTGATTATTTGATAAACTTGATTTCTAATAATAAATTTGTATCCTTAGGCTTGTATCCATGGGCGCTGGCAGAACTATTTGCAAGAGGGTGCACTCAGAAGAATTTAAATTCAAACGCCAATTGCAGATATTAATGAATTCATTGATAATACGATGAACAAATTTAGACTGCAATAACTAAATTTTTGTTTCAACATTGATTTTTCTAAAATGAATTTCTTAAAATTTTATTACATTAATTAGTATTCATGCATTGAATGTTCAATTAAAAAATTATATTATATAATTACGCGACTTCTTTTTCCTGTAAATTTTCCTATTTCCCATTTAATTATTTTATGAGCCAGAAGGGTGCAAGTGTACTTCTCTCGCGGTATCCTTGTTTGCATCATTAAATCATAGACTACTTATTTCATTATTTCATCACCTAATTATTCAATCATATGGTAAAAAATTTGGAATAAACAATCGATTAATCAATCTTTTTATCTGTTCCAGTGAATTCCACGATTTCTGCGTTTCGCGAATATTCGATGAAATAGTTAATAAAATAAGTAAGGCACGAACAAATTGATTCGATTGATAATACGAATCTGAGAAACATATCATTAGAGACATTTACAATTTAATAAAGCACAATAATATATTATTTTATCTATATCTTTATAATGTTAATACAAGTATTAATCTTAAATTTCGTCTTGCTAATACAATAAATTACATGATACAATAAAATCAAATCTTTTTTTACTATTTTTTCGTGTAAAATTAATTAATGATCATATATTTTTTAACGAAATATTTATGAGAAATATTTATGAGAAATAATTACTTATAAGCAAATTAGATTGTAATTATTTGTTTATAAGATCGTTGATTCTTACCATTAAAATCATAATATATGATATATATGTACATGCATTATCTTAGTTTCTTAGCTAGAAAGCATTTATGTCAGCAAAACCTTTTTTGAAGAATAGCGAAATTGATTGGCAATTTATTGCGACAAAGTTCATTTGTGCATGTATGAAAATAATATTTTATTAATGTTTAGCGTTTTAAGTTATGTATCTAATTTCGATTGTCTTCACAAAATAATTTGTCATTTTATTTAATAACCGGTAAACGTACCCGGAAACCAAAATGTATCGCATCACGCCAAAAATACAGCAATAATGGAAAGAAGGTATAGATAGACCGTAAATGTCACTGTAGATATCGAAAGCGTTTTTCCATATGAAATTAGTACCGATAACCAGGACTATACGTAACAGTATGCGTCAATGCTGTCCGTGAAAAATCGTTTGTATTGTTAGTTCTATAAATGCTGTCTTCGTAAGCAAACAAGTCCAGTTCAAATTGCAAGTATATTTATTATCAAAATAAGCAAAAGTTGTTAATATAACGTATACGAATAAAACGTAGAACAAAATAAATGATCAAGTTAATGTCCGAATGCAAATAACAGGGCGCAATTAGCAAATAGAACATTAATTCGAGACCTCGCACTGTCTGCTTCGAACATTATTTGAAACTTTTATCGCTTACGGAATCAATTAAGACAACTAGAACGTCAGGTTGTCAAAAGATTGTATTAAACTAATTAATTCTGTCAAAGACTTCTACCAAAAGGTAACAATAAAAAGGAGGGACATACGTTAGAAAAGTGGCTAATCGCAAAAAATTCCGACGAGGCAAGAAAGGAAATAAAAATCGCCAGTCGAAATTAACGACAGATTTCAATACTTCTAATAAAGTAAAGTTAATCATTTACAAAATGAAGATACCACTTCTGATTCTTTGTCTGGCTGTAGTATATGGCACCTGTCAGACATATGATGAAAAAGATCACACTAAAGCAATAGAAAGTAAGTCTTATAATAACATATTAATAATATGATAATATTAGCATTACTATCTAAAAATATTTTAATTTTTGATGAAATTATATTTTAATAATTTATAGCATTATGATATTAAGTAACGCGTTATGAAACAAATAGAATTTTATCATTTACGGATTAATGTATCGGCCAAATAATATTTTTAAAAAAACATTTTGCTAAATCACTCCTCAATATGCGTTTTTTTAATAAATTAATAAAATTTTTATATAAAAAGTGTAAACTTCTTGAAAAGTATAGACTTTTCTAAAAAATCTCTAAAAAAGTATAAACTTCTTGATTCAAATGATAAATTTTACAAATAAAATAGACAAATGAAAATGTGATGTGCATAAGTTTTATAAAAGTAATACATTTTTAATTAAACTTTTTAAACTTCAAACATTTTGGCTGCATTTGAAATCATTTTCAGAGAAAAAGATTTTTATATATTCGAAGAAAGAATAATTACAATATAATTAAATATTATAGTATGGTTTTATACAAATAAAATATGAAAGATAAAATTAATATTTATATTATACAATAATAATCTTTTTAATGTACCATTCTTTTCAGATAATGGAGATTACAAAAACTATGCAAATATGCCTTTCGAAAGATCTCTCGTGAGATACAAGAGAACCATTTCATCAGTTATGCCAACTCCGATAAACACACTCTTAAGCTTATTGGAATTTAACGATGTTAGATCTACAGATAAAAATTTCATGACTTTTATAAGTGATTTATTGACTGGAAAAGATATATGGTCTGAAATAACTTCAGCTAACATCTCGACATTGCTAAATCAGTTTAAGAAAATTAACATAGTCGTGCGCGAAATCATGACATTAATCAATGCATCATTTGACAAAATATTTGAAATGGCGAAGGTCTGTTTTCTAAATTTATTTCTACCCATTTTGTACATGGTGCTGAATAAAGCAAAAGACACTGGATTGTTACCCTCACAAATAAGTGCTATGATCGAAATGTTCAATTTATGTTATAAATTTTTACAACTTACTGGATATGTCCCAAAGTAAACAAAATTCAATAATAAATGATTTATTAAGATCGTACCAGATAAAAAATTTTTTATGCATGAATATGTATAAACATATATAAACATATATAAACACGCCGAAATATTCATAAACATGTATAATTATACATGAAATATATATCCATATATGTTCATGTATCCTTCTTTCTTTTGTAAAATTATTACTTTTTAATGTAATAGAAATAATAATAGTAATGTGAAAACATAAAAAAATAATTAAAAGGATAAATTAATAATAATTTTTGCATTGTTTTAGAAAAAATAAGTTTGGAAAAATGTAAAAAAAATTGCTCATACATAATTATGCATAATTTTATATATAATTATACGTAAGTAATATTTTTACATTTCTTCAAACTTAATTTTTTCTAAAACAAGTAATACGAAAATTATTTTTTTAATTATTTTTAATGTTTTCACATTACTATTATTATTTTTATTACACTAAAAAGTAATTTTACAAAAGAAAAAATGATGTATGAACATGTATGAACATATTTCATATATAATTACATGTTTATAAATATTTATGCATATTTATGCATAAAAAATTTTTTACCAGATATATGTGAATAAACAATAAATAAGAGTTTAATGCCTATAACGGTTAAAACTGAATCTTACATTAGATATTTTAAATAATTTCTAAATTAAATGTCAATTTAATTTGTGATATTACTATAGTAGTTTAAAGTCCGAAAAATCAATTCGGCGCGCAGTTCAAATGACTACATATTTAGTATATAAATTCACACTAATTATTTAAAGTTAATTATTTAAAGCATCTAACATAAGATCCAGTTTTGACCGTTATAGATATTAAATAAAATTCAATTTTTCATTTTCTTTTTAAACACATTAGAAATTATAAAGTTAAAAAAAGCAATATTTTATAAAAACTTATTTGGATATTTTCTTTATTATGTTATATGTAATAGTTTTAAAATAAAACAACAATTAAATTTTCTGTTGCAATGTAATTAGCGAAAAATCAACATAAAAATCAATATAAAAAAATTAACAAATTTGTTATGCATTAAAAAATGTTAGGCAACATTAATGTAAATAAAGTATAAATTGTTTAATTTAATAAAATATCTTAATATATATATATATATATATATAAATATTTTGGCAATTCAGATTTTGTCATGTATGTTCAATTATGACAATATTCTGATAGATTATAGAAAAAAAATAGGAATATAAGAAAATAAACAATAATTGGATTGTAAAATTTTTATTTATTTTTATGCAATCTCTCTCGTATAAACAGAAAAATATTACTAATATAAGACACACGTCATCTTCATAAAAAAATTATTTCATAAACATATATAGCTATACATATTATATTTTTAAGGAATTCATCACATAGAATTGTTTAAGCGAAGATATAGACAAATTAATTTATATTATTATTTTAAGTACCTATTTCCTAATCTCTTTAGGTGAAAAACCTTTATTAACTCACGCAAACAAAAAATAAATACTATATATATTATTATTAGGCTTAAACTATTATTATAAGAAGTAAATATGAATTTTTACATGATACTTCTTATGAAATTCTTATTTAAACATTTGTACTCAGACATTGTAACTCTTCAGATTGGGATCCAATATCTAGGAGAGAAGATGCATTTCTATTCAGAAAGAGTCATCATCATCATCATCATCCGTGTATTCCCCTTTTTCTAAAATTTTCGAAGTTTCTTCTTCGTGTTCTTCGATTTCATCCTCTAATAAATGCGATTCTCCTTCCATAAATCTCGCAAATCTGAAAGATTCATATCTATATTGGTAATTACGATGCTTTATTACTACATATTGTGTGATATTAAATTTAACAAACTGAAACCTTATCGGATCTTTCAATTTTAAAACTGTCTTCCAAGGATTGCATTCTGGACTGGAGCAATAGTTTTGCAATCCTTTTAAAGCTTTTCTAGTTTGTCGTATTCCTTCTTGACGATATTGGTCTTCATTAATTAATTTTCGTTTTTCCGGAAACACGTGTTGCCTCATTTAAAAAAAGAAAAAGAAAAAGCTCTGTATTACCTCATTCATTTTCATATTCAAAGATAAATTGAAAAAAATATAAAAAAACCTGTGTATCTAATACATAATTGATTATTGCATATTTGGAAAATTTATAGAACTCAAACCTATTCAATAATAAAGATTAGATATTTGATAAGTTAGTGCGCTCATAAATTTTTTATGTAGGTATTTGTAAGATTTATAATATTAATTCTAAATAAAATTTATTAGTATAAAGATGAAATGCAATCTAAAAAAGAATATAATGCATTTTATTGCAAAAACTGAAAATACAACTGCTCAATATACAAGATACATTGTAAGTACAATTACTCAAAAATTATTTGAATTAAGCTTAATAAAAGTATATGAATATTTATATGATATATATAAAATATATATAAAAACTATATACATAGTACATAAAACTATAAACATAGTACATAAAACTAAGTAAATATAACATACATAATTGTGCTTAAGAATTGTGCATTAGTAGATAAATGCTGTTTATATATTAATTTAAGCATTAGCAACATGTACATAATTTATTATTCAAATAATATTAAATATCCACAAAACTATAAATTATTATAAAATTAGTATAAATGCATACAGATAACAAAAAAGAAAAACAACAAACAAAGGGAGAAAAATGTGTATATAATGAATTAGAAGTTTATTCAAGTAATTAATAAAAAAAATTTTGGCACAATTGCAATTTTGTGCAGTACATAGATCATAGCTGGCTAAAACAGCGAATATAATTATATATTACACATTCTATCGATGCTTACCAATACCTCTTTGCTCGCCCAAATGCTGCTTTCGGAAAGTTATAGAAAAGTATGACAATAATACAACATGAAAAGGATGCTTCATGAAAGTGACTACTGTGATAAATCAGTGCCAATCCTACAAGCTATATGAACATAAAACAATTAAAAATAAATTTAAAAAAAATAACGTACACAATAAGATGATACATTACCTGCAAAAACCATTCTATTATTTGTTTTGTTCTCGGATTGGTAACTGGACCAAAACGGTAGCAAATTACGAAACTAATCAGAGATGTAACAAGAACATACCACATCATCCATTCTCTATATTGCATTATAATTAATTGCATGTTTTCCCATAATGTTTTAGCAATATAAAAACTCATCGATGCAGCAAATATTACGTACATAGTTTTTCCCTTAATAAGAAAAATATGTAAATACAATATTTTATTAAAAAATATATTAGAAACAAATATATGTATTATATTAAAATAAATACCCGTGGAATCAATTTTCCAGTCACATATATTAAAATTATAACAGATAAACTGACTCCAAGTATTATGCCACAAGCATAATAAAACAATGAATTCCGACTTAATATTTTGGCACACCAAAAAACTATAATACCTGTTACCATCATTGTCAGTTTCCAAACATTGATACCTGATGATGAAGGATAATATATTATCAATTATATATATTTGTATATATATATATATATATATATATATATATTTTAACATATAAAATGGAATAATCTCAAAGCAATTCAGATGCTTACGTGTTTCTTTCAGTGTCATTATATAGACAGATTCACTGGGAGAATCTATATAAATACCTATACATACATCTTCAAATGGATTAATTTTAAATTGCCTATGTTTTCCTGTATCAAATAGATTAAGACTCCATGATTTATCATTTTCATCATACTTTTGGTGGATTTCTTGAGGTGTTTTACCATCATATAAAATATAGGAGTCTGAATTAATATTCAGATGCATCTGTAATATTAAAAGCTTGTATCATATATATATATGAAAATCTTTTATATGTATATATATATATATATATATATTCCTGAAAACTTCTTACAGTCATTGTTCTCCACATATATGTTAAATACTTTGATGTAGCATTATGACAATATGTTTTTAGGCCAGGATGATTATTTTGTACACTGTCATCTATATTTAAAAAATGTATTCCTGAAATATAACAGTATATCAAAATATATCATAACTATAAAGTATAAAAAATAAATATTTACAATCATAAATTAGTATAACAGCATTTAGAAAAAGAGAATGCAATTTTTTTTCTTCTATCAATTTTAAGTTGTGAAAAGGTTGAATGTTAACAACTTGATAATAAAACAATATTTTAGGAATATAATTAAAATAACCTTGCATATTTTAAACTTATCATGATTAAGGAAATGGATAACAAAGTATAATTAACTATTAAACATTTTAATAACAAAATAAGTAGCCATGACTGTGCACTCTGTTCGGAGCATTTTAAAGATGAAATACATATATCGCCTGACATATGTGTTATCATATAGTTAATTATCAACGTTATATTATTGTTGCTTTCCTCAATTGCACAATTTCTGATAACAAAATCATCAAAGAGCTTATCTTCTGGTCAACGAAGAGGTTAACTAAAGCTTACTTGGTTCATCAAGAATGCGACGTGCTAACGCATATTGAGACAAATAGAGACATAGAAGAATCCATTTCGACAACTCAGCTGCGCTATCCATTCTCCGGTTCAACGAAATTTTCTCTCACATTCACTAGTATTATTTTCGCCATACAAATCGCTGCATTCCGTCTGTACTAGACCGGTCAGACCGAAAAGTCGACAAAAAGAAAGATTTAAACATGAATTGTCGAATTGTTGCGAGAAAACAGATGCAGCAAATCGATCTTTATCGATTGTTCGAGTGTTGCGAGATGAGCGAGATCTCGCGAGCCGAGATGTATATGCTGCCAACCGGAACATTTATGTGTATACAATAAAAACATCTGTTTCTTTTTTATTCATCAAGAACATCTGTTTCTTCTGTAATTGATTCTTTTGTGTCTTTCTCTCTTCCTTTCTCTTCTTTCCCTAAATCTTAATTCTCTATCTATTTACGTGATTTTATACTAGAAATCGTAACGTAAGAGTGCAATTGAAGTAAACAAACAATTTAGATGTAAAGTCTCAAACGTAATAAGTTGACAGGAAATAATTTTTATTGTAAAAATTGTCGGACTCTTAATAACGAATTAAATCGACATCTTAGGTTCTAAATATAATAAAAATAATGAGTCAATTTGTTACAGTACAAGGTAAATGCATACAACCGACATAATTTAAATGGTTTTATCAATGAAAGCAGCGTCAATTTGAAAAATAAATTGCTTTTTTATTTTCTTCAATATCTTAGTTGGCCAGTGCGGGAATCAAATAGGATCAGCTTTCTGGCCTTTAGCCTTGCATGAATATGGCATTCAGACTACTACTGGTGGTGTCAATTTACTTAAAGTACAACGAAATCATGTCAAACATATTGGCGATCTTTCCGATGCCTTTTCTAGTTTCTTTTATATTCCAAATAGTAAATCTAAATTGCATTTTCAAGATGTAGCTGACTTAAATGCAGCTAAAGTTAAAGCTAGGGTGTGTATTTAATATTACTCAATTTAATTTCTTAAAACTGCAATAATAAAAGTTATCACATATTTTTTAATATTTAATAATTTTCTAATATTTAATAATTTTCTGAAGCAGGCTGTCTTAGTAGATATGGAAGATAGCGTTCTATCTAGATTTAAGCAAGGTCCATTGCGCCAGTTATTTGATCAGACATGTATTGTAACGAATTACCCAGGATCTGGAAATAATTGGTGATTTGTGAAAAAAAGACATTTATATGTTAAATAACACTATAAAAATTTGCGGTGTAATAATTTGATTTCTAGGGCAATAGGATATCATGTTCACGGTAACGATTATCATGATCGTTTAGAAGAAAGTATAAGATGCATAATTGAAAAATGTGATCGACTTCATGGATTTTTATTGATGCATTCCTTGGGAGGTGGCACTGGATCTGGATTAGGAACAGCAATCTTAAAACTATTAAAAGATAATTATCCTCATGTAGAAAGGTGCTTTTTTAATTAATATGTATACTTTATATATATATATACTTATATGTATATATATATATATATATATATATATATATACTTATATATATATATACTTTAGATTAAATTAATTAAATTTTAAAACTTGATTATATATAACTTGAGAATATAAAGATCAGAGATTATATGATCATCGATATTTTAGAATTGTGTCATGTGTATATCCAGCAAATACACAAGATACCATAACTGCCCCTTACAACACATTACTTGCAACTCAAGAACTTATAGAACATGCCACATGTGTACTTCCTGTAGAGAATAAAGCTCTCTTAGATATATGTAATGCTCAAATAAATAAACGAGATAACACGGGCCAAACAAATTATAATGCCTCGTGCAAACCGTTTCAAGATATGAACAGTATCATTGTCAATATGCTCTTGCACTTGACTAGGTAATTAAATTTTAGATATGTGATTACAAGGTTTGGCATTGTGAAGATAGCAATTTGTTTTAGTGGATCCAGGTTTCCAGGAAGCTTAAATATGGATATGAATGAAATAGCTACAAATTTAGTACCTTATCCAAAATTACATTATATATTCAGCAGTATCAGTCCTGTCACTTTATCTGCTCCAAATATGTGCAAATATATGCAAGAAGCAAAGTATATTAATTTCCTCTTTCTTTCTTGTTCTTTTAAATTTTGAAAGTCAAGGTTAAAAAATAGCAAAATAATTAATTTAATATTTAAGATTGCAGGACGAAGTGTTCACAAATGCATGGTCGCGAAATAATCAATTAATTAGATTAGATCCACTTCAATCTACTTCAGTCATTCTTGCTGCAGCGCACATTGCGAGGGGAAATACTACTTTGACTGATATAAAACGAAATATCGAAAGGTTTAATCTCTTTTACTTTTTTTAAAATAAACATATAGTAATGTTCAATCATTATTTTATATTAATTATTTTTCGTAGATTTCAAAACAAATCAAAATTTACTTTGTGGAGTAGGGATTGTATGAAAATAGGATTATGTTCGGTTCCTCCAGCGGGACATTCATCATCATTACTATGTCTTCTTAATTCATCTGCTATGTCTTCATTATTCAAAGATATAATCCGAGAGTTTTCTAAATTATATAAGAAAAAGGTACATTATAATGAAAACTAACTATTTAAAAAAAAACGGGCATAACTTTTTAGTTTCTGAAATCGTTCATTTTTGTTATTCTTAAAATATATCATTCAATAAACAAAAATAATTGCGAAAATTATTTTTCAACATTAAATTCATGATTGCATGATTATAAAATATACATTTTATTATAAATTGGAAATTGCATTTTAGGCACATGTTCATCACTATACGCAAGTACATGGATTCGAAGAAACGCATTTTATTGAGAGCAAAGAAAATATTCTTAGTTTATGTGAATGTTATGCAGAAATACAAAATATGGAAGAGACAAGTACTTCTAGATTGCAAGTAATTTAATCAATTTGTAAAAAGAAGATGAAAAAGAAGATAAAATTTGAATGAATCTTATATCATTTGTACATAACAAAAAATTTTTCTGCATTTATAATTAATATTTATTAATTTATTAATTTTTATGTACAACATATAATATTTATTTAATAAAAATAGTGACTTTGAAGACAGTAACAAAAATCTATTGATACAGAAGTAAACTAAATAAACTTTTACGCAAGTTACGTCAACAAAACGTTGTTAGGGCATTCATTTGTATTGCGTGAATATCGATTAAAAGCCGTATGTCTTGTTTTTTAAGGATCTTACGTCTTTGGGCATGCATGCGAACAATCTTAAGCTTATATTTGCCTTATCTATAAATTTTGATGTATCTTTAAATTTAACTAGCAGGTATTTGTGGCAAGCCAAACTCGTCCACTGGAACACCATCCTGTAAACACATTTAAAACGTACATTTTATCAGTTAGAAACTTGAGCAGTTTTTATATGTATCATAAATTATATGCATCTTTTCTCTTTTATTCTTGACTAATTATAGAGTTTTAAAGAATTCACTCCTCTTTCATTTCAGATATTAAAATGATGTTATTTGTCATTTGGACATAAAATTGATGTCATGATAACGTTTTCACATGATGATGAATAACGTCAACTTGTTACATAGAATTATATTATTAGGTATTCTTATTAACCTTTAATACATATAATTAAGTCATTCATGCCCTATGTATTTCTTTTCTTTAAAATACTAGATGCACCAAAAAATATAATTATGATACATTTATATATATTTATATACATTTTTTAAATACATATCTTACAAATACTTTAAAGACATTAAAGTATATGTAAGATATAATTACTTAATTTTAATAAATTTAAATTAATTTATTAAATTTAATAAAGACTTTAATAAAGAAATTTTAATAAAAAATTACTAATTTTAACAAATATAATTACTTAATTTTTATATATTTTTAAATGTGATAAAAATATCAATTTTCAGGACACAAACAACCCATCCTATAAAGGTTTATTTTCATCACATGTTGCAAACATACTCCAACATCCTCCTACCAAAGTTCCTACTCACTCTGAATGTTGGAGTAAGAGCTGCAATAGAAGCATGTGACACGAATAAACTTTAAAGGGAAAGAAAAAATTATGTGTATCAATATTAAATAATAACCTTATTCTTGACTGAACTTGCTCCAGGTTCTTTGTCTGGGGCACTAGGTGCTTTAATAGCATCATCTAAGTAACTAGTATCTTCATCCAAGGCAAGGTCATCACCAAGAGCTTCTAGTTCTGCTGCCAACTCATCATCATCAATTTCTGGCATTCCATAGCTGCGACCCATCGCTTCCTGCACTTCGTCAGCTTGTTCTAACATATCTGCTAAATCATCTTGCATATCCTATATATAGCAACATATACAGCATTAAATTAAAGATTTAATCAAAACATATTATAAAATTATTTTCCAACATACTTCGATTTGATCAATATTAATATTTTTGAATTCCTTTTGCATTTGCTTAACACCTTCTTTCATAGCAACTACAGTTGCCTGGGTATCCTTTAATGTCTGAGTGGCATAGTTTGCTTGCTCCATGTTGAATGCCTGTTGACGCAAATTATCTACTTGAGCCTCGTACATCTTTCGCTGCTTTAACACACGCAGAGCCTTTGCCTTTACTGCATTCTTTGCTGCCCCGTCCCTCATCTTGACCATTTGATCTTTGTACTTCTTCAATTCTGCATCTAGTCTAGCTATCTTCTTTTCTGCAGAGTCTGCCCTACTGTCAACCTTGATGAAGAACATTACAAATAGATCCTTATTGCTTCAAAAAATTAGAAAACCTGGCTATCAACATATCATGCCTCAAATCAGTAAAATCAGACTATTCATCTAATCAGCTAATTTTTGCAACACGAATACTGCGATTGACGCAGTAACGCAATAAAAAAATAGCAAGCAATAGTCATATTTTAACAACAGATTTATCTTCTTTACCCCCGCGATGCAGTCAGTGATACTTGGTGGCGGTTCCTTGGGTTTAGCACGTCCGAAGAGCCTGTTCATTTTGCAAATTAATGTTAATTAAATACACGACGAGATAATTCTTACACGGATGTTCTGTTCCGCCAAAACGTCAAAACGTAATGATATGCAGAGGGACGGCACTAGAGTATTTGCGTAAGGCAACGAAAGACGTGAATTTAGACTGTAAAGCGATTGACGTGAACACAGACACTCTAAAAGTACCTTTTCTGGCCGTGAGTTGGCACTCTATAAAATTTCGGCCGCAAGCACACTCTGGCGCTCTCTATATAATATATTGCGACTATCTTTGCAGACTCATCGTTTCAAATACCGATACTTTTGTCTTGGTAATTGTTTTTCTATTGCGAAAACTGAGAGTTTCTTTCAACGGATCGTCGTACGTCGCTTCGTAGTAACGTCTACATTGTTTCTAAACAATTAATTAATTACAGAAGTAATATTTACTCCAAGACAATATTTCTTGACAGTGGGTTCGGAATAATCGAGGGAATTCGAAATCATCTCACTTGCGCAAGGTAAAAAAGATAACAACGGAAATAAATTCACATCCTTTCAAATTGTTTAATTCCATTATCTTATACTTGTTTTTTGCAAAAACTCAAATTTTGATTGAAATCTGAAGGTCTAGAGATAAAAAAATATATGAAGTTTTCTGTGGCCGAATCAGTGTACTTTTGGAACTTAAAATGAAATATGTATATGTTTGATATTTATCGAAAGCGAGAAAGAAAGTTCTAATGCAGTCTAGTATAGGAACAGAAAACAGATCTATTAATTTTAATTCTATCTGACGTCTGTCGATTATTGACAGCCATCTTAGATTATGATGTTAGCAATGATGATGAGCAAATAATTACGTAAAGATCGAAAATTCTTACAAACTACATTAATGATGTGAACATTTTTTAATAAAATATTATTTGCAATAAAACATCCGAAAACTCCCTTTGTGATTTGGTAATCAATAAATATATAACCATTACATATATTTGAAATTGAATTATGCCTAAAAAAAAACTATATATGACTATAGTTGTCATATATACTACAATTGTCAAATGAGATAAATATAATTTCATTCTATTCCGAAATAAAAGATGAGTTTTCGGTATATTTTATAAATGTACTCTCAAATGCAAATATTATTTTGTTGAAAAATATATTTCTATTTTATTATGTTGAAAAATATACTCACGCAAAAAAAATCGGAACACTAAATTTTTGCACAAATTTTTAATATTTTCAAATAGTAATAATTCAGTGAAAAATCATCATAGCGAAATTTGTTTTTTTATAGACCTCTGTATGATTTTTTTCACCGAGTTATTCAACATTGAAGCAAAAAGGGTCATTTTTGTTTCAATGTTGAATAACTTGGTGAAAAAAAATCGTACAGAAGTCTATAAAAAAAACAAATTAAAGGTTTATTCTTTCGAAAGCTGTAAATCCGTTTTGTGCACAATTTTTAATTAGCGCTATGGAGCTTCACAAATTTCGTAAAAAATTTTGAAAATTTATGCATTTTCGTTTATGTTTGTGTAACTTCACATATAATATCAGTACGACCATTTTTTTAAGTACCGATCTGGAAAGTAGAGATTTCAAGCTTTAAAAGGCTTTTGTAAACATTTCGTTACGATGATTTTTCACTGAGTTATTGCTATTTGAAAACTTAAAAATTAAAAATTTGTGCAAAAATTTAGTATTTCAGTTTTTTTTGCGCGTGAGAGTATATAGAAAAATATATTTAAAAGAAATATTTAAAAATATATCGAAAAATATATTTAAAAATATATAAAGAATATATTAAAAAATATTAAAGAATATATTTCTATTTTAATATATTTTGCAAGAATTTTCATTATGCATTTTTTTTACTTCTGATGTCATCACTCTAAAAATCCGTGGTGAATGGATCGAGTCTTAAATAATAATTATCTTTAATTTTTCCTTTTACTTTAATATTATTTTTGTATTTTTATATAGAGTTAATGATATATATTAATGTTATATAGAGTTAAATGAGTCTTACGATTGTTCCATCTAGTTCTTACGAAATCCAAATAACTTAAACATAATACGTACTTACATAAAAAAAAATAAAGAAAGAAAAATAACGATCGCACTAATCGCAAAGAGATTAAATCCAAGATTTTATCATCGTCCCTTATCGATGATATCAAGAAAGAATCCATCAAAATGATTAGATTATTCTCGTTCTCGACGGTAACGCCGCATCGCGGATGAAAATATTCCGTATGTCTTATTAAATTTATTCTACAATTGTGTAAGCATAAGTTATAAATAGTTGTGGTTGTAAGAATTGACCAATCACATCGAATATGAAGAGAATATTTGACTAATTTGTAGAATGAGCTTTACGCAAATCAAAGCGCGGGAACATGCATTTATGAACAATGTAGGCCGCGTCTTGATCTATGCTGTCGTTGACGGTCAGTAATTCGCATCCCGTGGCTAATCATGAGAGATTTACGGCTAACCTGCGACGGAGGCAGCGCGTCGCCGCCGCCTCTTCCCCGCAAGACAGTACTTCTACATAGAGAAGGCATGCAAGATTCCGCGTGCAATTACAGACGCAGCCTGTGCTTCACCATCATAGTAAGCGCGCATGCGCGTACACTCGCTTCCTCTTCCAACGAGAATGCGCGCGCGCGATCTCCTCGTTATCCACCGCTATAAATCGCCCCCGTTGTGATATTTTTATTTACGCGCCGTTTCTAATCCCCCGGACACCATACGGAAGCTGTACCTCGCTTCAGCTCTCTTTTTTCCTCTCTCTGTCCCATTGTACGTAAACCGAAACCGACTCTCTCGGCTTTTATCGAGCGCGGCGCTTATCAAGCTACCGCTGCTGCCTCGTGACACTTGCGTCGATTATTGAGACAATTTCGAATCCTCGAGGATACATCAGGATTTTCGATTTCTTTTATACAGCAATAATACTCTTCTTCCGAAAATTCTCTCTCAAAAAGCTCCAGAAAATTTGAGAAGATTCAATTAAAATTTGAAGACAGAGTTAAGGAATTTTATAGAAAAATCATATTTTATTAAATTATTTTTTTAAATGTTCAATTCTAGTGATGATTTTTTTATCGCAGAATGTATAAAAGGAAATCATATCAAAATCTGATTATTTTTATGAAAACTTTGTGAGATTGTCATTCACATTTGCCTTCAATCGAATATTTTGATAAATCTTAAACTCAATTTTTCAAGAAAATTCTAAAATTAATTAAAAAATAAAGTTTCTATTTATCGTTTATTTATATATTTCAAAAATAAAAAAGAAAAAGAAACTTGATTTTTTATAAATCTTAAAAATTCGATTAACTCTAATCGGTATTCACTCCGAAATTTCTTTAATTTTATTGATATTTAATTTTATTTAAAATTAACGAAACTAAATGATTTTTTATTTTGAAGATCAAAATCCGAGAAATAAGATGATTTAATTTTAAATTATGTAAGATTATGAAATGTTTGTTATAAACAATTTGTCGTAATGTAATTAAAGAAAATGTTTAGTTCACTAAACCCGCGAATACTGATTAAGATTAAATATCTACATAATTTTTTTGCATAATTTTGATTTTTTTTTTATATTTTCAGCATTTCTGAAAACATTTTTGTTCAGTAATTAGTTCTTATATTGATTATTGCTTATAATATTATTAACAAAAAATTTCATTCCAAAGTAAAATTTGCCCTATTCTTTTTCGTTTTCTATTTGATCGTATTATTTGAAATTATAATTGTATAATTTTCCTATCACAACTCTCCCTAAATCTAATTGATAAAAATTCATCTATCTTTCCATCATAGACTTTACAGCTAAAACAACATTCAAGAGACACGATTTCAAGACACCCTATATATAACTAGAGGGTTGCGAAGAGGGTGGTAGCGGCATGGAGACGGTTGTGGAGGGAGGCAGGCGTCGCGGTGGTGGTTCCGGTACGGCCGTGATGGCGACGTCGACGTCAGGGCGCCTGCGTGAGCGGCGGTGATGATGACGACGACGTAGACGACGTTGACGACGACGACAACGTCCACGAGGAGGAGGACGATCAACGTCGAAGTACGGTGAGACGTACACGGCACGACTGACTGCCGGACGAAGATCGTCGAGTGCGCACGGCTTCACGCGCTGCACGACGATACTTATATCCAAACGGGCTGTGGCATGCCCCGACCCGCGGCGCGGCCGCAGTGCTCCAAAAGTCGGCACGACGCACGAATCGCACTGCTGCGGCGCGCGCGCGCGCGAGAAGCATACACGACGACGACGACGACGACGACGTCGACGCAGCAGCAGAAGCAGCAGCAACAGCAACAGCAGCAGCAGCAGCAGGATCAGCAACAGCAGCAGCAGAGGAGAGACCAGAAAGTCGCGTCGTCAAAACGCGCTCTGCTGGCTGGAGTTTTCCGGGCCTCCTCCTTTTCCTCTTCCTCCTTCTCCTCCTCCTTGCACCTCCACCAGCCCTCCTCTGTCGCTCTTCCGTTCCGTTCGAGCTCGAGCGTGGTCGACGGAGGCGCGAGGGCGTACGCGCGACGGAGGAAACGCAGAGACTACTAGATAGACAACGGTGAAACATACAAGTGCCGCGCCGAGGGAAAATAGGGAAAATATGCGAGCCGACCGGGAGGAGGCAACGATAGACCGTCGTACCTCGTAGAAGAGCTAGAGAGGTGGGAGAGACCGACGTACGTGTGCGGTCAGAGGTGGTGCACGATACCGCGTGTAGGCGGGGAGATCGTCAGCGGAGGTGTGGAAGAGAGCTGGCCCCTCAGGTTACCGCGCCGCGCACGAGCCGCGATTACCGCGCAGTGTGCGAATCCGCTCCGTTCCGTTCCGCTCCGATTATCGTCCGGGTGGAGAGACCTGAGACCACGTCGCGAGCGCGATGCAGTGGTAATAACCCTGACCTGACCCCCCCGCATACGACACACGTTACGTCCCTTTCGGGCGCGAGCTCGCCGCGCGCTCCGCGTAGTCCGCGTATCGTCACATTCGTCACAGTGTCCACGCGAGGCTCACGGTGTGCGCGCGCGTGTGCAATAAACCACATCGACGAGCTCCGTCCGTGCTGAGCGTCAGCGTACCTCACGTACGTAAAACGGAGCTTATCGGTGATCGATCGATCGCGCGCGTGCGACAGACGATTCGCCGCGACGCGGATACGCGAAACAATCGGCGGCGATCGGCAACGGCGACACATCGTCGAGGGAGTAGCGCACGACGATTGTCAGTTCCGCGAGTGCGAATCCTATCTCGAATCGTCCTCGAAATCAGCCACCTTCCTTCACTCGCCCACGCCGCCCCGCCGCGCCACCCGGGGGAAAACTGCGAGTCGAGTGTGACAACCGCGAAGTCGCTGGCGATCGCCACGCGAAAGACGTGAATCGGTTTCGCTTCGTGGGGCCGTGAAACGGGGTGGTGAAACGTATCGCGTATACACTATATACACGTTCTTCCCTCCCGCCCTCTTCCCTCCCGTCCTCTAACGCCTCCGCCTCCGCCTCCACCTCCGCGATACGATCCGCGGAGCGACCTCGTATCCGTAGTCGCGTGTGTGTGATAGTGGCAAGCAAAAGGTCGCGCGCGCTGCGCTGCGTATTTGGGAGGATTCCAAGTGGTCCAGCAGTGTGTATCCCCGCCGAGTGGATCGAAATTATGTTCGCCAGGGGATAGCCCGCGAACGAAACGCGCACACGACAAACGAGAGTGGTATTCGGGGCGAGCGAGCGATCGAACGCGGGGGAGGCAAGAGGAAGCTAGGAAGGAGGCAGTTTCGAACGAGCAGCGCTTCGCGTAGAAGCGTCGCGACGACAATGACAACGCGCGTCACCGAGTGAGCTTGGCTCCCCGACAACCAAGAGGATGCCACGGAGACAGGGTCGCTGCCGAATCGTACCGGGGCGACACGGCATCAGTGGGATCTAGAGAAACGTTTCCTGAAGAGCGAGTGGAGCAATCGGAGGACGAGGGAGAAACGAAAACGAGATTATATACATGCCTTGAGTTCGAAAAAAATAGATCGAAGCATGATATAGAAGGTGAGAAATCAAGAAAGAGTAAAAGTTAAAGAAAGAAAGAGAGAACAGCGGAAGCAAAGAGCGAAAGAACGAGGAAGTTGTCAACGTGATAAGGAGGATCACAGTCTTTCGGTTTCCGAAGCTCCTCTCCGTGGGTGTTTTTACGCGTGCGGCCGTGGATCGATAGTTTGTCTTACACGCTCGTGTCGAATAGGAGTTGTGAGTTACGACGGCGAGTTACGTGGAGGACGCGATCGCGAGTGGTCCTCTTTCGTTCGACAACAACGACACCCTCGAGCCGCGTATAAACGAGGCCCGTGGGAGACGAGGAGCAAGTTTCCAAAGGGGCCTAGCTGGTGAGTGCTGGTTATCGCGACAGTCATCAACGTTGCAAAAACGCTCGGCGATTGCAAGCTCCGCGGTGATTTATGGGGGATTACAGCGCGACGAGCCTCTTCTCGAGTACCCTGACCAGCCCGAAACCTAGTACGACCACAAGCAACATCAGCAGCGCCGCCGTCATCATAACGACATCCACGATGCAGGACGATCTACTGATCGAAAAGCAAACTACCGGCAAGCCCGCTCCGCTCTCACCGAGCGGTGGTCTCGACACCGTGGCTGGACAGGACAAATCGAAGGACGTAATCGAGGCGGAGAACATCGCAATTACCCCGACGACGCCCTCGTCGACAGAGAAAGACATCAC
>Ga0157364_1000981_pt1 | contig 22742 bp, 10 predicted proteins | sample AttsexASBM2_FD_111476 | JGI IMG/M metagenome (GOLD analysis project Ga0157364, IMG submission 111476) | Fungus gardens microbial communities from leaf cutter ant in Ribeirão Preto, State of São Paulo, Brazil - Atta sexdens ASBM2 | ecosystem: Host-associated > Fungi > Mycelium > Unclassified ...
GAGAGAAAGAGAGAGAGAGAGAGAGAGAGAGAGAGAGAAAGAGAGAGAGACTTCACTTTTCTTAAACAAATTATTACACAGAAAAGCTAAAAAGCTCACATAACGTACAGACAAGTATGACTGTTGGGACAAACTCATTGTCAATTTTGTAAAGAAATTAAAGAACAGTTCTGCCAATTAATTTGCATTACAATACGTAATGCGAATATATTCTTTACATTCGCAGATAATTTTTCTCCCTTTGTAACAACGAAATGTTTCAAGATGTCCCATATATACGTACAAAAGTTTACAAGCTATATAACATTAATGAAAAGGTCGAATCATTACAAAACTAATTTGCTTTAGCAGTTATCTATTTTTTTTTTATATTGTTCGGCATTTTTAAAATGGTTTTTAAAACGAGTTTGATAGAAAATTGCGCACGTAATAATTGCGATTCGATTGTAAATTATACAAAAGTGCAGAAAGGAAGTATTTTATGTGTGTGAAAATTATTATGTCAAATAGTCAGTGCAAAAATTGCATTGAACTTAATAACTTAAAAACAGTTGGGTGCACATATATCGCTCGATTCATTAGTAGTTTAACTTCCTCGAGCGCGGTACCCGGTATTGATTCAGCCCGAAGTCTCGGATTACCTAATTAACGGGTCCTTCTATCTATTCCGGAATCTGCTCAGGCACCGCCTCTGTGCGACGCTCATTACTCTTTGATCGAGCGGGTGAAGCACGAGTATAATTCTCAAAGGAAAATTTTAACCGGCCGAGACGCGGCATGGATGAGACATAAAGAGACAGCAATATACGTTCTCGGTTAGTAGTCGGCGAAAAATAAAAAAATAGCGCTCAATTCAGGAGGAATTGAGAGACAAAGAGAAAGTGGAAGAGAGAGAGAGAGAGAGAGAGAGAGAGAGGGAAAAAAGAGAGTAACAACGAGGAAGGAAAAATAGGTACTTGAACGAGTCACAGGACGGTTAAATAGCCCGTTACCATCGGCCATGTGTAACTTGCGAAGCTCGAGTGACTTCTCCATTACCTCCCATGCGATCCTTCCACGTCGGAAGTTCGTTTTAATGCGTTCGCATCAAGATGGGTGCTGGCGACCCCGGCAAACCTTCTCGAGTGTCGCCTAGTTTCGCGACTTGGTGGAAACTTTCGGTGAGTTCCATTCACGACGATTCAAAATGGAACATTCGCCGAGGTACATCCTTCTCCGATATTATATTGAGTAATCTGAGATGACAACACGACGAGCTGGACGCTACCACGTAATTGTAATTGTAACAAGGAGTTTCTAGAACAATATGCATCCAGATGTATCGAAATTAGATACTGCGATGAGCTCGGAGTATTCGCGATGTGCCAAGTCTGTCCAAGTTTCTGGCGTGCATTACCGAGGATTGAATCGGTGCATGTAACGATACGTCCTCACTATCATCTAAATCACGTGGGAATGTCGGAGAAATCCATTTCGTGCCATCGCGCTGACTGCTATCACCATGCTGATTAATAGGCATACCAAATTCTCGCGGTCGTACTTAAAATTCCGAATTATACGGCTGAATAGATGGTTCGTGTTAAAATAATATTGATTTAGCATAATGTTACATACAACGTTCTGACATTTGATTAAGATTGTTATTCAAAAGATATTTGACGTTTCGACAAATATTAAATTTCATAAATTTGCAAAGTACATAATATTAAATAAACTTCAACGAACATATATCGACAGCATATAAATGTAGTTTAATCTGCAATTTATTTAATCATTAATATCAAATAAATAAATTATATTTATCACGATTGCTCGAATTTATTAAAATTTCTATATACACATTTTATTCTCAAGACAATAATTAAAAAGTACAATAAATATATTATAATTTGATTGTTAGAATTACAATAATTTCAAGTAAGTAGTTCGTATTTGCTCAATTTTTTATCCATATCATTAATACAAATAATAATGTGACATCAAGAAACGGAAATTATTTGAAATCTAAAAATCAAATTGTGATACAATTATTGTAGTTTCTAATCATTGCTTTGAGAATAGAATACGTGTACAGAAGTTTTAATAGCACATCAACTTAATAGCTACATATATACACATAACTTTAATAGCAAATTCAAGAGAAACTTGAATACATGAAAACAACAAATTTGGAATAATGTCATGCAAGAAGTTTCAATTTTGTTAACATAAAATAATGTTGATCGGAATTCACAATGCAGTAAAGATAAATAAATTTGTTGATCAATTCCAAGAATATTCTGTAGCAATAACGCATTTCTGAAATGTAGTCCGCCAAATACACTGCTTCGTCAGATACGCTGTTATTTCAGGCTCACGATCGAGAACAGGTTCTGTGTGACCAATTCGGTTCAATGAAGCTTCGAGAGCATGATCTGGATACTAAGCTTACCTCGATTCCGCTGACCAATCTCATTACAGCGAATCCAATGACATGGTTGGAAACTCATCCTTAAGCAGTACTGTTTCAAGAAATCGAATAGCATGTACGCAAACGAAATTATTCAAACTATTCATCATCGCAACAATCAAATGTATAAACGTTTCTCTAGATATTATCTTTTTTCAAACATAATTAATTATAAATTTTGCGCAAAAATCTCTTTTGATATTTTACATAAGTTCTAAATAAGTTTTCTAAAATTTATTTATTTATTTCTTTTTGGGCTTCCTTTGCAAAAATATAACAGTTGTTTGAATATTCGAAATAGTTCTCAAAAAAATTTGAAATATCTAATTTATAAACATCTTAAGCGTTTCCTAAGCTAGAATTATCATTTTTCAATAAACAAGATCCTTAGTTTTGCTGCTTCCGACTCTTGCATAATTATTTCTAACATGTATCGATACTAAAAATATATAACATGTATGACTTTACATTTCGCAGAAAGAAAACAGAAGATTCATATTTGTCGTGTTATATATATATCTCTATTTAGTAGACCTCGAAGGAATTATGTCAACGTTGTAGATATCGATTAGGGATACAGTATTGCCAATAAAACTTACATTATTTAGTGCACTTGGTCACTCTGGGCGCTTATGTCCGGATTACGACGGTTACGTGACTACTCGACAGGGAATTCCGCTCTTGAAAGTGTGACATTAGAATGATTCCATTTTTAACAATCTTTCGACGACCGAGACACGAATCGTGAAATCTTTCATCTACTTTTTCTGGATCACGAAAAACTAAACAATTTCGCGCCACGAAATTTCCACAAACTGATATAATTCGCAGCTTTTGTTTTAGTTGGGATAAATGAAGTCGAGGATAATGTATATATCCAGTTCTAACAGTTATCTTGACTAATGGAATAGAAGGTTATTAAAGAATAACTTCGCGTACCGGACTTCCTGCAATCGATCAGCGCACTCGAGAAGATCGTCGTTTTCGAACAAGGTACACTTCGTGATATTGTAAACGTGCTCTGTAAAATGAGTTGGCGGCCAATTCACTTATAACTCTCAATAAAGTAACCCTGAACAAAATTCATTTGTTGACTAATCCATTGCGGTAAATGTTAAGATCAGAGAGAGCGTGATGCTCGATAATCTGTTAATTATAGCTTCAAAAGAAAAATTATATATTATTCTCTTTTTTGCATATTTTGAATTTTTTGCATATTTTTATACGTTAACACAATAAGATAAAAAGTTTAATGTCAAGAGTAGAAGAGCTGACCAACCCAACGTTTTCAGCGACAAGACTGAAAATTTTGTTAACACCTTTCCATCAGTTTGCTGAACTAATACGTTTCGCAATGTTTGTTTAATGTTCCTCTCATATCTCATGCTGCTCTTTTTATTTGTTATTACAACATTATTTTTTGATCCCCAATACTTTCACCTTCTGATTTTATTATTATTTTTTTATATTTTTTCTAGAAAACAATCTCGAAATTTTATATATATTCTCGTATTATTTTTTAATTTTCTAAAGAAGAAGGCTAGAAGTCAATGCACGACCATTTATCTTTTAAATTTCTTTAAATTTGCTTTACATTTTCTACTTTTACTTATATTTCTCGTTATCCTTCACAGATTTTTAATCGATTTCATAATACAGATGTAATTTTTAACGATTTCATAATACAGATGTAATTTTTCAGCAAAGAATATTACGACTTAAATAGAATCCTAGAATTGTCTCTTTCGCAAGGTTAATTAATTTACCACGATGTTGCAATCAGTTGGAATCTAAAACTCGCGTGGCCAATGCTGTAGTACGCGGTAGATAGCGAAATTGTACGGCCAATGAAATATCTGCCGTCGTCCGGCATCGCCCGAAGATTTGTCAAACGGGGAATTGATTTAGGTCCGGGGGCTTAACCCCTGAGGGAGCCCGCAGCCCCCAGTTGGTTTGCCTTAGAATTCGTTCGATCGAAGATCCGTACAACTTGCACGCAAATAAATTGAGATCGTTATATTGGTCAGGAGGCCGAAAATCATTGCTATTTCCTCTCATTTATTTATCCTATTATTTACACCTATCTCGAATCGTGTGACAAATTGCGTTCGTATATCTCTAGACTACAGTTTTTCATATTTTTTTTCATAATTTGTTCAACTTGACTATAATCATCATAAACCTGTGCTTTAAAGAATGTAAAGCGTCATAAATTTTCATAAAAAAGAGTCAAACAACAGATTTGTGTGGATTTGGCTTTAAACTAATTACATGAGTAAGACAAAGCTCGGAATGTTAATTTAATCAGGCAAAGCTAATTGTTATTATTATGAACATACATCTACAAAGTTATATGTGATGCATTTTTTTTTACGGAGCAGTATGAGCGTCGTTACAGTTGCGTAACGAGCAGCCACAATTACGGCACAGAAACGTGCAAGTGTTTAATGCCGTAAATGATATTAAAAAAATTTGCGGTTAACGCCATATGAAATATTATAAACATTGTATCGCAAAATTCAGGAGTTACACAGTTAGTAGATTCTTTTAAGCAACCTACAATTCTATCGTAGATAGAATCGTAATAAAAAGACATCGTAACAACAATCCACGAAATAGATCATTAGCATCCTTTACGGCAGTTTACTTTCGTCATAAAAGAGAAGCGACTTTTTCTTTAGATGAGGTAAAAAGAAAACGAATAATGCGAAAGACGTGTATATGTGAGTCTTATGTATTTTACATCGTAAATAAAGCAAGACACGTTCTCGGATTCTAACGTGGGCCATTAGATTCATCTTTGGTTCCATTAACCCTTGCGTACGTGATGACGAGTGTGATCTCTTAGAGTATAAGAAATGTAGTGCGAGAAAGCTTTGGCTAACGGTCAAAAGAAAATCAATAAAATACAAAGAATCCTAATGTACCAGAATAGGTCGTAAACTGTGCGCATTATATATACAACGCGCTATTACGATTGTATAAAATGGTGGAAAATCTTTTGATGAACCGCGTATAAAACACAGATTTGCGAAAATAATATTGGAAATAACGATAGTATTGTACGACAGAATAAATAAAAGCGTATAAAAATGCTAAATTAAAATTTTGTAAAGTCATCATTTTTGCGGCCTGTAACTAACTTCCATTGAACAAGCACAAAAACGAACACCAGAATTTGTTATATATATATTTTTTTTAATACAAATATGTCAGCGGCTAACTACCTAACCAAGAGAAAATTGACAATAGTTATATGAAAACAATATGGAATTTTTAAAAATGTTTATATAATAATTGTAACTTGTAAAAGTTATACATTTTTCTAATCTTCGAATATCATTTTATTTTATTTAATTGTGCTAAAATACTTAAACGTGAAAATACTCAAAACGTGAAGTTAACGTATGTTGCTTATTTTCATTAAATCATATTTGCTCGAACAAACACACAATGGCCAGATCTCGCTCGTAGTGTTTGGAAATCGGACATTCAATTGTCTTCTCTTCTCAGTTACCGCCATAAATTACAGGTTTCCAATTTCCAGAAGCCGAATTGTTGTGCCTAGCGCGGGTAGACGTGGTTAAGGGAAGCTGTAGCGATGGCAGAGAGAAACATACGTCGGTCATACCGGTTGCGTTTAATTATCCACGGACTCAGCGAGCTCTCAGAAGGACGTAGCGGTGGCCGGTGTTGAATTTCCTGTAGGTAGACGTCTGAAAATCTTGTTAGAGTTTAATTGTTAATTTACCACCTCGGCTACTAGGAGCACCTTGGACTCGGTGCAGCTAGGGACAAAATGGGATTCGCTGAGCGCTTTCAAGGGAGGTACCGAAGGGACGCAAAATCACTCAAGCAAGAGACGAATATCCCATAAAAGCAAGTTTGATCCTTGTCGAGGTCCAGGAACGAAAATTTATCTTGAGTGTCCAAACATACTTAGATTATTGTCATTATATATTCTTGGCCGGAGGCGTTTTTATGGCCTTATATGCATATCAACATGAGGACTAAGGGCTAATCGATACCGTATAAACTGGATCATTAACGTACGTTTAAGGAGAGATAAATTTTTCCTCGGTCGAAAAGTTCTATTGGCGTTCAAACGCTCGGTCATAGTGTGGCCATTGTGTTATCAAACTTTGCTTAAATTGAAATTCTTTCGCATAAACAATTTCTTAGTATTTTAGCATGGTTTGCATTCTACGGGCACTCCACAGTTTCTGTTCTATCTATCTTAGATATATCGCTATACGTAGATTATTTGATTGCAATTTTCAGTGCGATTCGTACGCCGGATTTCTCTACATATCGCACATATTATCACGTAACATGTCGGCACGTATATCCGGCATATACAACGCTTTCTGTCAAAAGTAAGTTTCTAACAGTCTAATCAAATTGGATGAACGAACATCTCGAGTTTCCTAAACTTCGAAGACGTGTATAAACTTATCCGCGGCTCTACTTCTCCTTCTCTCTCTCTCTCTTCCTTCGAGTCTTGCGGACGACATCACGCGAAATGCCGACAAGATATTTTAAGCCGGCACGTTTCGCAAATTTGGTAATTTTGGCGGAAATTCCGGTTGTACTGAAACTTCGACGAGGAAATGCTGGATAGCGCGTTCCATCTAGTTCCGTTACTAGGTGCACACCTAATTATAATGTACGTACTTTGGCGCAACATCTGTTATTATTACTGTCATGCAACTTCGATCCCTTGTGCCTAATACTGTGGAAATGATTTACTCTAACTAGAATTCTATATTGTGGTCGATGATGAAAATAAATGACTAATTATGTGAATGAGTAAAATTGTTAATTGTGCGTCTTTTTAAAAATATCCAGATGTTTTAAAAATCGCACTGACTCTCTCTAAAATCTTGAATTTAATTTTTAACAGAGCGAAATATAAAAAACAAACTTTGCCTTTTTTAATTTTTGCGATGAACCGATGACTGATAATACCTATAGTTCAAACATACTTCACACTTTGAACTTTTGTTAATTTAAAAGTATATTTTCATTACTATTCTTTAAATTAAAAGCATAAAATAATAAACAAACGGATTAAACAATACAAATAACGAAAAACAATGTGATGTACTGACATTTAGTTAATGAAATTTGTGCATTTTTAAGAAATGAAGTATTTAACATACGATTAAATGCAGGGAGTGTCCAACGAAATCCGAAATAATTATATTACGATGATTAATATGCACATGATTGTAATTGACAGTTTTAACATCATAAATTATTAAAATCACAGAAATAATATAATGAATACAAAATAATAATAACTTATTAATTTGACGATTATTTAAGGAGTGGAGATTGATTTTTGAAACAAAATCAATATTATATCATAATTAATCCATAATATTTCGCAAACTAACTATTCGAAACAAGCGGCTTTGTTCTCATTGAAAGCGGTCAAGTTTTAGCTTTCAAACGAGATCAAAATTAATTCATTACGATTTTTTTGCGTAAAGATATTGGCAATTATAATGTCCCATTATCTCGAATCTCTCAATGACGGAGTTATCCAGCGCGCGTGTGTGTTCCTTTGACGGCGTATCATGTTTCAAAGCACTTGCACGACACGTGTTTTCACATTAGTTTTTTGGTAGTATGTAAGCACATCTGTCAAATTACAAACAAAAAATATGCGCGGCTTTCTTTCATGAATAATGCGCGTCCGACTTTGGAAACTTTACAACTTGACGAAAAGTTGACGTAGAGACATGCGACAAAAACGAATCTTTTACGTTTCATGTCTGACTTGTATTTATACGCAATGCATACTTTCTTATTATGACACGTATATTGTTTGTACATATCTATAGTGTGAAATAATGTGAAAAGCAATAATATTCTACTTTATAAATTATATAAAGAAAGGTTTTCAATAGAATTAAAAAGTATTTATATTAAAAAGTGCTTAACAAAGATCTTATTACAAATATAAAAAGCTCACTAATTCTAACTCTCTCAGATATAAATAATATAATAATCGTTATTCAGGATACTTCGATATTAGTTCTTGAAATATCAATGTGATCTTTATTTAAATAATTAGCCATCATCTGTGCAATTAATTAAATAACTATAGTGATTAACAATTTATGAGAGTGCAATTTATTCAAGCAGACACGTTACGCCATTTCTTCCATGGAAAATTTATATTGTAAAAAATGAGATTTTTGAAGTATAATTTCAATATAATATTTATGAGCAATAATTTTTAAAATTATATACCTAATTAGTTTCCACAGAGCAATTGCAAATGGAATATTCATGCTAAATTAACAGCACAATAAATTTCTCTGTACTTAATTTACAGTACTATTGTATAGTTTTTTTTTAAATAAATGAGAACAAAATCTGAACAAATGTTGATAAATAAAAAGAAAAATATAAAATATAAAATATTTTTTTTCCTTTTTGTATTTACTGAATATTAATAAATTATAAAAATAATATGTACAATATAATTCATTTGTATGTTGATAATAAATAATGATTTATTTCGACAAAATTAAATTAGTAGAAATAATAAACATAATTGCTGGAAATAGTTAATCCTGGTCATTTGTCGAGAATCATTAACTGAACATTTATTTAATCCGTATCAAATCGATGTCTGAAATGTGAAATTTCTTGCAAAATATTCGATGTTCTAACCTTGCAAATATTACATTGGATATCGTCTACATGCATAAATATGTAGTGATAAGCGCAGCGGAAGCTCGTTAAATCCCGTGTGTTTTCCAGTATATGTTCCTGGTATATGTACGTCGACCTATCGTTTTACGATTACGAAACCTCATCGCGAATGAGATTCGCGAATAGCTTTGAAAAATTAACGAGACCCCATTTCAATATTGATTCCAATCTAATTTTTTCCTTCTACCTACGTATAGTGATTCACATTTTTTATTTACATGTTCATTAAAAAGCTAAATACGTGTACATCATAGTAGAAGCACTATGTGTGTAAATTTCACAACGTAAGATAAGAGACGCGAACGTTAGCATAATGCTTACATATTACCGCATAAGACCTGCAGAAAGATTAACGTGAGTTATATACAGCGAGATTTCTTTTTTAAAACTATATATAATCTCTATGCATTTGTCCACAATTTTCTCACTACTTATAAACTTGTTCTTTATCAATTTTTACTCTGTTCATTGCCAATAATTGTTCGCCAAGTAAATAAATGAAATAAGCTACCGTTGTGATTTATAAATAATTAAGCGAGACAAAACGAAATAAATTGTTCGATATAATGCGAAGCAATCGATTGGAACGTGATCGAAACGGAATTTAACCACATTTTTCAAGAGACATACCGTCTCTATGTATGTTTTCCTGATTGCAATCGATATTCGATATTTGACTGCTTCTACGTCGACTGATTTCTCGCGAGACTGAGTAAAATTTCGACATTCATTACTCGAATTTGTAAATTATAAATGGAGCAAAAGCTACCGAACCTTTGATCAAGCACATGTTATTTAATTGGTACAAAAAAACGAAATGTAACAAATTTCGTGAACGTAATAACTTTTGTATTTTATTCAACGAGATGACCAATTACAATCGCTGCAATATTAATGAAAAATAATCTTTACTAGGATATTTGCCTTTACTGCTAGCGTTCGTAACTCGCTTCGGCATTAATTGGTTATTGATACTATCGACAATTAGTTTGGTATTCTATTTAAAAAATAATGACGTATGTTTTCATGAAACGGAATAATATCACGAAAACAAATGTGTTTCGCTTTTTCGATATTAATATACTCTTTAAAGTAAATATCTTTTTGTATATTTACATTTCGCAGTTTTAAACTTTCGTGCAAGTTGATAGCGAGAGCTGCTGGTTCCCGAAAAATTATAGGCTAAGGTTTTTTCCGTTTTCGACCTTACGAGATGTTAGCGCGAGTTAGTGAACCGTTGCGCCGAAATTAATAGATCTCCGGTCTCCTGCTTCCGGAAGGTGAAAGAGCCTTGATAAACAGCATGAACTCTGTATCGCTACCGCTTTAAAATTTATATCTTGCCGCGAGCTTCAGGTCCGCTCAGTGATTTTTCATTGGACCCTTTGCTCGGTATCGGCAAAAGAAAAAGCGGTATACGGCAGTCGAAGTTGTCTATGGTACGCCGGAAATGTAATCGATCTTTTTTACTCTTGGTCGTAAACGCATCCGCCGCGTACAGTCGTTACGTTCTGAAACTAGAAAACCGATCCGATGATAGTTTTCTCGTATCAAAAGATACATACTGTTTTACTTTTTCTCCTATGTCTAATTTATGTATGATATATTTTCTTTCTCCAAATATATATTATAGTACTATTTCACATATTCAACATTCATTTTGTAAAAGTTATTTTCAAAGTTTGGATAATTAACAGCTGTAATTATTCCAACCTGTAACAAGTTTTTATAGAATTTTTTGACACTAATTTTTGTATAATTTTTTATAAATTCAATTTTGAACTTACAAGTCACAATTAAAAGAATTCATCATATCTACTATGAATATTCAAAATGCTAATTTTGAAAGCGATTTAATTAAACTTTAATAAAATATTAAAGTAGGTGAACATTATCTATTTTAATGTAGATGACCTCAATATGATTTGCGAAGTTTCAAAGGAGCCTACTCTTAAACATGGTTTGCAAATACATAATTGAAAGACGATACGATGATTAAAATATGCCATCTAAGTTTTGACATATTATAAGATTGCATAATTGGAAATATGAGATTATTATTCAAGTAAAATAAATGATCGAACTTAAAAGAAAGTATATTATCATGCGCTACAACATTTTTCATTTAAAATTGAAAGAAAAAAACCGAAAATATATCAGTCTCGTCAAGGTAGAAAATTTTTAATCTTTGATCTCTTTTCTGGCATTTTATCCTTCTTTTTGCTTGCTGGCGAAATGTCGGATGGCAGCAGGCAAAACGTCTGATCATAATAAAAGGGCCCGAGATAACTGCGCAATGGGGGTAGCTGGAGAAGCCAAGGGATTCGCGAGGCTGGTGGTCCACAAGAGTTATCAGAGATGACGAAGCGCTCCCAGGATGGTCCTTACCGTTTTCTGCCAATCCCCTCGGTATCAACGCGTTTTACAGGCTCGTTCGCAGCGGAGTCAACATTAGCCAATGTCACCCTCTTTCTGCTTCAAATGACTTTATTACCGCCTAATTAACTGAGCAAAAGATGCAAATACATATGTGTATAATTAGTTATCGCAATAAATAAATTATTGAAGAATCGATAATTCTACGATTATTCAATGAAAGTAAATAATAATTAAAGAATGGAAGTTCTTTAATAATATGAATTTAAATTTTTATGCAATTTCATTAAATTCTTTATCTATTAAATGTAAAAAGAAATAATGATATTAATAAATTTTTATCATAAAATATGAATATTGCTTTCTCTCAAATCAATTGAAAACTTAAAAATTATATAATTGTTTGTAAATATCTCAATTACATGTAAAATATATATGAAACAGAGATTTATAAAGAATTAGATCATAAAACATCATTTTATTGAATATTGATTATTGTTATTAGTATTTGTTATTAATGTATTGAGATCATCGGATTTTTGTAATCAAAGCATTAATATTTCATGATATTAAAGTAACTATTTATGTAATAAGATAACCAAGAGAATGTCAGTCACTAATAAACAACTTCCCTGACACGTCGTTATCGCGCAGCTTGAAGGGAAGCTGCGGAATTCGCAAGGACGGCAAAGGTTGATGCAACCTGAATTATCCTCTTGTAGGTTTTCGGTGATTCATCATTCTCGAAGACAGTCGCTTCCTTCCGGTGTCGGATACGCGATGCTTCATAAACTTCTTTGATACGAGATAGGAATAAAAGATGACCCCGCTGAGAAACGATGTTAGAAAATGCTTGTACCGTGAACGCGTTTAAAAAATAGATTTTGAAAAGTCTATTCTTCGGAATTTCACGTGACCCCTTTCCATTTATCATTTTGTATCATCGCAGTAATTGTCCATGACAGAAATAAATATTTCTTTAATACATAGTGTGCGGCGATAGTCAACTTTTACAATCACAATAATTCTCTCGTTTGTAATGTAAGAGCTGGCGACATTAAGATGACATAAATCTTCAGTTATAAACCTTTCTACGGCGGTAGTTATATCGAATAGTAGTAAACCTTCACGTAACGATGATTACGTAATGATTTATATCCAAAAACACTCATTTATACGACACGTTTCTGGCATTAAGAGCTTAATAAGTTAGCACTAGGTCTCGTAATAATCCTCATAAATTCTACACACTAAGAAGCTAATTAAGTAGCAGTAAAGTAATAGGACATCAAGAAATGATAGCTACATAACTATATAGTTATTACGATCATATTCTGTAATCTAATGTTATAAAATAACAATATATGACAAAAATAACATGAAATTAAATTTGTTTTAAACATCAACAATTTTTATAAATATGTACATATATCTCTATTGTATGTTAATTGTAAGAATGGCATTACAAATTGACTAAATCACCGAAAGAAAGTCTTGTTGTTTTAGCATAAGTTAATGTAATACATGCTGCATTACGGTGGAATGTAAATGCGGTATCAGTAACCACGAATCCACATCGTAAAGCATAATCAATCTCCGTAATGCGGATCTGTAATGAACGTCCGGGAACCCATTATCCTTCGCTTTGCCGCACAAAGTAATATTTAAACACGCGTTTCGGCCTGCGGCATTCTCATAGTATGTTAATCAACTCGTACGAATCGCCGCATATTTCACATGGAAAACGGAAAACGAAAATACTGATTCGACCGGTATCGTCCGCGAGCTGACGTTGAATTAATTGCGGCACGCGGGCTGCACGCGCCTTGAATTATTGTGCCCGATTTTTTAGCTCGTGCGCGTGCTTCGCGCATTCTAAACCCGGATTCACTCCTAACGCATGCTAACGGCGAATACGAGAAATTGCACGTGACAAATAAATTCGTAGCTTATTTTTATACGTACGTGAGCGAAATGCAAAGCACACACATACGCACATACATACGCAGGTATACATATGAAGGATAGGTAAGAAACATAACGGGTTATATTTCCGTTATATTATGCGAATTATATTATTGCAGTAATGTGAAGGAATACACTCTTTTTCTTCAAATAACGCCTCTTAGTACAGTTATGTAAAAAGACACCGAACAAGTAGATTCTCGTCTGTTATCGTAAATAATCATCAGCCAGACGAGGTGAATAATGGCCCGTCAAGTTTTCCAACTTTTTTTTAAACGTCAGCGAGAGATTAATGCATGCGTCGGTGGTCGGTTCATATAAGCATGTACGCTTGGCATATATGCTTTTATCCATCAATTATTGCTGCTAGTGCAGTGTCCGCTGATGTAAATTACCGCAAGAGCCACAGTAATAACGTGCATGGTCAAGAACGGCAAGAGCGATACAATACAGAACGAGAAATCAATTGTAAAGTGGACTTTCGCTTTCCTTTGTCTATATCGTTAATTGAGCAATTATTTCAATAATTAGTCGATTGTAATTTTTAATTAAATTAAGCGTCATCAAAATTTGCACAATTAATCGACTGGCTGTTCACTTTGAGTTTGAAACTTATTCCAGATTTACTTTTCGTATAGACTTTATTCGGTTTCTCGAAAGATAAATTTACTTTACATTAGTGTAAAAAAAATTAAAGAATTTTTTTTTATTAGTTTAAAAGTTTTTTTTATTCATGTTTATTAAATAAAAAAGTGTTGTTATGAGAAGAAAAGATTGACGTGAAATTTTATCCGCACATTAGTCACGTGTTAGCATGCATGAAATTGTATCTCCGAAAGTGTAATCGTGCGAATGTAGAGAGAATGTAAAGAGCAAGCCAGATATTGCACCAGCAGAAACATTTCTCTTCTCTGGTATGTAACACCCTTTTCTGGCGGCGCTACGCCGGAAGTGCGACCACCGTAGCCGCAACCTCTTTCCGCCGTGTCCCGTGTGGTTATCGTCGACCACGACGTAAAATTTATGGGAAATCTCCATTCGGCGGCAGCCACCTTATGGCGCGCTCGTTGAAAAACGAAGAAATCGGTACGTGCGGCAATCTTTATCCGATCTTTCACCATCGAACGAAGAACCACCACCCGTCGTCGAACCGAACCACGTTTGCACAGTTTCACCCCTTATCCTCGTTCACTCAACCCTCTGTTCTTGAGCTCCCGACCCAAAAGTAATAATGCAATATCGGGACGACTTCGTAGGGAACTCTCGAAGCTACTTTTCGCTCTTCTGCCACCGACGGACTCTCGCGCCAGTAGTCACCATTATTTATGAGGGCTGCGTGCCCGGCATACAACGTGCCCACTTCACGTGTGAGGTCACATGCGCCAAGGGTCGGCATGGCCAGCAGCGACTAGAAGAAGGTGAGAGTAGACGATGCAAAGAAGCCGACTTCGTAGTTGACACGCGATCCTACGACGTGATCGTGCCACTCACTCACTTACGAGAAGTTGAGAGATGATGGGCCACGTGCCGCGTTCTATGTCGTGCATATATGTATATCGCCCCGACGCGGAAGGAAAGACCGATTTAGAACGTTTCCTTCACTTCGGGAATCGCGGCCGTACCAACGGTGATTTTATCACATCGACCGGGAATCGACTCGTCTACCTGTAATTTCAGGTAATATGCGGATATGATCCTTCTCCCTCGTACCGCATCTACGCTCTTATGCTGACTCTTCCGATATGCAAATCGTGTCTTCGTGCATGATGCACAAAACGAATTCTTTCTAGATTTTTATGCCACGCTAAGGTTTGATAAAATGTGAAATAAACTTTTAACCATCCAGTATCACTCCGAAATTTTTGATCATAGTTTACATTCTGGGCCGTTGAGGGAAACAGCATACATTTTTTATGGTTCCGGACTACATAAAAATCTGAAAATTCTCGTACACTTGTGAAATCTCTAACAATAAATTTTTACTATGATAAAGACTGTATTTTATTTATTTTTTACATAATGAAATCTGAACAAAAATTTTGAAATAATGTGATTTGCCTTAAAAGATACAAAGTGATGCTGGAGGATTAAATATTTTATTTTGTTTGCACGGTATACACTACACGGTATACAAGTTGAATTTGTATTATCAATTTATATAAGATGCTTCATATCTTCATTCAATGTAGAAGTAGAGCTCGAAAATTGTCGTCTTGGAAAGAAAAAGAAAAACGAAAATTATAATAAAAATATATTTTTGTAAAACATGCGGTATATTTATCTTCAAGCTATTACATTTAAGTATAAATTTAATTAAGAAGTTAGAGTCCATAACAAAAAGTAATGAACGGACAAATATGCTGATGAGTCCAAAAGTGTAAATAAGTCATAGAACTTTAGATCTCAATTAAAACAAAGAAAATTTTACTTTGATAGAATTTGAAACTTAATTATCAAGTAATAACTTGGTTAGATATAATGTTGAGAAAAGTTACAGCATTTCTTGTAAAATGGTTCTGATTTAAATTTTCATCAAAGAAAAATTAAGAGATGATAAAAAATGAATTGAAAAAGCAAAATATCTGTTACACTTATTATTTCTGTCATTGTTTATTTTATCTACAAACTTCAAATATTTTGTTACAAATATTTTGTTACCTTAATAAATTCATAATATATATTGTTTCTTTGAGAAAATAATTTTGCCTTTTTCTAAAAAAACTTAAATTTTTTGAGTGTCACTTTTGAAGGGAATAAGTACATTAATAAATTCAAAAGATTAATTTAAAATTAAATAAAGAATTTATTAATTAAAAAAATATTCATGAAACATGACACGAATAGCTCTCTGATCGTTTATATCGAAAATTATAGATGTTAAGTTTTATTGACTTTCTTGTCAATATAAAAATACAACTTCAATTTTATTGAAAGCATATAAATAAATAAGTCAATAAAAAAATGTATATGCTCTATATATCCGTACGTAAATTAATCTCTCTCTTTGACTTAGGCGCGCTTTTGAAGTATAGTATGCTAAAGCGAGATAGCACAACTAAGACGAGTGGGCTTTAATGCACTAACGAGAGTGTACTAAACAAACGATCTAAGACGCAACAACTAGCAGTGAGCGCTATAAACCCAAATCCCCCGAGTGCAGCCGTTACGAAAGTAATGGCTTGAGGATGGGGTGGGTGTCACGCCGCACGTCCTGACCGTGCATCATTCTCCGAACCGGTAACCACCAGTCACTATCCCTTCACGACTGCCATACATCGCCTGTATCCAACGACTCAATGCACGAGTATCCACGTACGTTCTATTTCGTGACGAATGCCACTGGCATCGGCAACCCTCCCTATTCGTCTCGAAAGACAAGATTACCAGCTAAAATCCTCTTTTCTCCGTATAGTGGAAGCTTTTCGACGTTCGCGCCACTTTCAGATAGTGGCAAAGTCGAAATAGCTTTCATGGCAGCTATATGGGGATTATAACATGACGAAAAGACGCGACGTGACGTAAACTCACATTTTCTTCCAAAACAACATGAATGGCGATTATGAAATTGTGAAAGCGCTGAATTCTATTTACACAATTTTCTGTCATGTAATTCACGAGATTTGTGGTCATTAGATCACTCGACGCAGCGGATGAACCAGATTGATTTTCAATTATGTAATAACATATAATTCATGATAATACGGGTTCAAAGTGATAGGTACCTAATGAATTATATAATACTCACAAACAGTTGTTATCGAGATTTAAATATTATAATTGATATAATACATAATATATGTTTATTACAGCTTCTCTCTATTGAAATATTTAGATAAGATTTATATTATATAGCACTTATTGAGATTATATGCGAATATTAGAGATTTACATATGCATCATTTTATACATATATAAATATCAATTTAATAAATATGAAATTTATAAATTTTACTTATTCATGTTTATCTTTATAAATATATAATAAATAACTACTAGTTTTCTATATTCTATGCTTCCAATTTTAGCAACGATCGGACATATACTCGTACAGAAATTTAATGATAATTGAGCAGTCCATTTTCTTTAAGTAAACGACAAGCGTCAGGTAAAGGGGGCAAGAGTCGAATGCTTTTACTCTGCTTTACTCTCGTAATAAGAATTGCTAGCGCGAAGCGATTCCAAAGAAATGTCGATGGAAAGTGGAGTGCTAGAAAGTGGAGCCGAGGTTTACAAAGGGGCGCGATTATCCTGCCGCTACACTGAGGATCTAACGCGGATCGAGCCACGGATTTCCGAGAGTACAAGGAGCCTAAGCTGAATCCTCTTCTCCCCCTTTTTCATTCGCGCCGTTGTCTTGTCTTCCCAGCAGCATCTGGACCGCGAGGAAAAGCTTTTCATCCTCACCTCCCCGTTCCTGATGCCCCAATATCATTAGAATCGGCCGTGTGATATCCATGTCGGCACGTTTGAAATTCAATAGTACCACGGCTTTTCTCAATAAAAAGGAAAATTCTACAAAAAGCCTCGCTAGATCTTTACGTCAGATCGATAGAGTACCTCTTAATGGTTTGGCGACCCTTCCAGATCCTCTACTTTACCATCATACATGAAACTTCATACACCTGTGTATGTATATATGTTTCGTATGTGGGTGCGAAATTCTATCGCCCACTTTTGAAGCGACGTCCTCAAATCCAACCGAGTCGGAAAAAGCAATCGTTAAAGCGGGCTCAGCGCTTCGGCTCGGACAGCTTTTCACTGGGGACAGTCCGCAAAGCTCCGCCATGACCTCGAAGAGCTTAAGCATGCACAATACTTTCCAGGAATATCTGCACATGGAAGATCGTCAAAAGCGAATATCAGCAGGATTTTGAATTTTATAGAAATACCTTTAATACCTTACCCGCGAAACATTACATATTTAACTGTGGACGTTTCATAAAAGTATTGGTTTCAGATTTTCATACAGCTTTGAATTATCTAGACTCGAAAGATTATAAAGAGTGATATTAAATTCTTCTCATTTTTCAAAAAGGTTTTAAAAAGATTAAATAGAAGATACAATTTTATTACAGTGTCTTTTTATTTAATAAAGAGAAAAATGTAAAGTTTAATATCATGTTCAATTACGTATAAAAATTATTTTTAATATCGTGCAAATGTTTCATTCAGCCGTTATTAAATTTCGTTCGTATATCTCTGTTATAGTTCAAGATAGCGATAAACTTGTAGTGTTAAACGGGTAAATATACACAATACTATTTAATGCTGTTCAAAGCAATTGAATAGCGTATCGGTTGCAAACATTGTTTGATTGTTTCGATTGCTGCTTAACATGTTTAGATAGGAGAATATTCCGTGCTATCAGTGTGTTAGAATTAATCAGATGAGGCAGGCAATAATTCTTCAGGATGTATAGTCTCTACAATGTTACGCAATCGCTCTAGCTGTTACTGCGTTTGACAAATTGTTCGGTAAACACGGTGAATTGGAAAGACACATTAGCAAGACGAATGGTGAAATTAAAAAAAAAAGGGGCGTCAAGTGCTGATGGCGTCGGCGAAAATAAATGGGAATTGCAAAAATCATGCCATTGACGCACGTCACGGAATGTGATTACATTCTGATAGTTTGCATTTTATTCCTACGATACAAAAGACATGAATCAAGACCAACGCTACTTTTACATATTTTTATTATTTCATAATCCAGCAAATGATAATCACCCATGAATTTTATATGTATTATTTTATGTTTCTATAAAAAAATAATTAAACAAAAAAATGATCTACGCTAATCAAACTTTATACATGAAAATATTATCCTGAGAAATAATGCGGGAAATGATTGCAAGCGAAGAAATTGGTGGTACATTAAACACTCCTTGCTGTAAGAAAGCAAGGACAACTCGAGAAACGATAGAAAATGAGGAGGCATTTCTTCGCGGTCCTCTCAGCTTTTATAGCAGTTTCGTCGAGTGTAATTTCGTACTATTGCTGTTCCTGGTTGCAGCGAGAGATGGTGTGAGAAGGCGGTCGAACGCAGTGCACGCGCGGATGTAATTCCGTTTTCTGCTGTCCACTGTGTCCTTAAAGCGTTTTCGCATTATGCGTCCATTCCGCAAATGGAGGCGTATTCAACGATGTTAAACATATTCGTTCGACTTTCTGTACTATTAAACTCTTTCACACATTTCTATTTGCATATCTCTATTAAGGCTTTATATATATATATATATATATATACTGAATATTATAATAGATTAATTATACATTTTTATTTTTTCTCTTTCCGACTCGCAACTTTATCTTTAACTCTTCGAAGTTGAAAACATTCTAACAAAGAAACTTAATGACTTCGTTTTTTTTAAAGAATTTTCGGAATCGCTGAATTCAATTGAGATCTCAGAATTCCAAAATTCAAATTTTAAAAAATAATCTAATCTAAATTGTATTGTAAAACTCAGTTTTAGAAGATTTTTGGTATCGAATATAAATATAGCTAAAAATAATTAGTTATGTCCAATCAAAAATGATTCAGTGTCACAGGGTTCATAAATTTGAAAGTCAGTTTGGAAGTCAATAACTAACTATTTATATAACATTGATATAAGCTTCATATAATAAAGTAAAGCAGGAAACTCGACATCACTTTGCAATTAAAAAGTTCCTAAAACAGAGTTTTATGATAATCAGATTATTTTTAATAAATTTTATTGATTCACTTATTTAAAATTTTTTATTTTTAACTTCATTTGAATGAAGTATTGTATTATTAAAAATTATGTCATAGACTAATAGCGAATTCGATTAGGCGCAATAGTGCGCACTCAGTGTGCACTGGTGCATATTAAAGCCGTAGTACACAAATTGATGTAAAGATATTTAATATAATGAAGATATTTAAAAAAGATATTTAATAAAGATGTTTAATATAATATAAAAACGAGTTAAATAATGAAATTCTTAACATTTTATTGTGCTGTTGGATAAAAATGTATTTTATAATTAAAAATGTTTGCATTTAACTTTTACACTCGGATTAAATAAGTATATAATGTGCATTAGTACGCACTAGTTCACCCAATCGAATTCGCTATAAGTTTCATGAAAATCGAGCGAGCAATTTACAAAATAAAAGAATGTATGCCCAAATAGACACATTCGTTCACAAAGAGTTAAACGAAAAATGAAAGAAAACGTTTAAAAATATATTTTTATATATAAAAATCTCCTAAGATTTCCTTTCAACAGCAGTTTCGAGAGACGACAATTCGCTCAACCGCATTTCGCGCACGAATGAGGAAGGTTCGCGTGTTTATTAGGAGAACTGCATGCGGGTACATGCGAGGACAATATGTGGCTGGCAATCGAACCGGCAAATCAACTAGAATCGCACGATCGAATCTAGTTGGAATTTCAGTGAAATTTGGCCCCCAGGCTCGCACCGCGTGCACGTGCCTCCTCGCCCTTCCACCTTTCTCGGGGTCTCTCCATGAGCTATTTCTCTCCGGAGCGATTCAGGATAGCGTGCCTGAAACACGAGTCTGATATTATCGCTCGGCGTGCAATTTTGCCCCGTAGTTACGGCACGGTACGAAAAGGGACTCCGCGATCGATGACCGCGAGACAGACGAGGTGAACACTCATGATCGCGCCGGCATGTTAATTGGCTGACACTAAATAATGCCTTCACCTGATACCGGGCGTTAGTCGCGGGCAAGGACAGCGCGCAGCTGCGAGAATTAATTTCTAGTTGCGCGGTTAAGCTCGACTATGCTCTCATCCCCGTTTCACGATGTTCTGCAATTTCGTTCCGCGTAACAGATGCGGTATCGTATTCACGATATGTTGCCGTTACGCAGACAACGCATCTCGTATCACATCCCATATTATCAACTTAGATGGCAGTATAGTATGTTGATATCGCGATGAGAGAATGATAATTAACGGTATTGATGTGATGAATTGCCGTCGAAAATACGCGTACCGATTTGTCGACATGGATTTTCGCGATATGTGATAATCGCCGCTTTTGTTATTCAGTGTAATTACATGCTGTGCTCTGAATCGAAAAAAAAAAAATAATATTTTCTAAGCGTAGTAGGTCGAATCGAAAATTCAGTCCATTACGTGGCAAAGTTTTCTTCACAGCAGTTGATTCGCTCGTGCTCGGTTCGCACGCGACGTAGGTAGATCGAAACATCGTATACTGATTTTTTAAATTTGTAATTCAGTCGAATCAATAATATCAAAAATATATTTTTCTCAATTTTCTCATGTTTTTCTCATTTTTCCCTCTTTTTTGAGAAAATTGAGCTTCGCTAGTAGATATTAAAAGAATTGATATCATAAATAACAATCTCTATGGATATCTTAATTTATCGCGCCCTTTTATTCCAATGGATAAAAATTTAACCATCGTTACTATTTCGAAACCGCACAAGGAGAGGAAAACAGCGAAAATCATTTCACTGCGCGATTATCTGCGTCATCGATAGAAACTCCATTGCTTGTCGCGGTGTTATCGCGCGATGGCCTACGCAAACCGATTAATCAGGTCCCGCAAAATACCCAAAACTGGCGTCAGGCGAACGGGCCAGTGGTCCGGACCATTACCGAATCAGAATTGTTTCCGAAATTCCATGTAATCTGATAGGAACGCGATCTGGTGGTTTGCATGATGTACGCAAATAATTCTAAAAATAAAAGAGAGGAAAGGTTTTGCCGCGCAAACGTGTGTGTCTTGCTGCAGGCGATACGAAATTATGATCTGTTACAGATAATAACTTTCACGGCGAACGTAAATTCGTGTTGCCAGTTTTCGATCCCGTTTTATCCGATATGAATGCCTGTCCTATTGATTTTGTCGCAACATATGGGTAAATAGTATTGGCATCTCGCGGTTTATGCCGTACGTCTCTATAATTTATTGTCGCGTTATTCGACGCGTAATTTTAATATTTATTAGCCACAAGTCAATTCGAGTATTTTATGACGCAAAACTGACAAATTATCTTAGAAGAGCGCTTATTGATTGATGATCAGATTTTTAATATTAGGCAGTTACATTAATTTATCGGCTTCTATATAGAAATCACATAATAATTTAAAATTACGTTGAATATATTTTTTGTACTTAATATAAAGAGAATATAATCAGAATCTATTTTTTATAATTCATTAATTTTTATAATTCATTACAATTAAGATATATTATCGTA